>ENA-OPFG01001268-OPFG01001268.1-human-gut-metagenome-genome-assembly--contig:-NODE-1268-length-13435-cov-3.027055_pt1 | contig 13435 bp, 7 predicted proteins | sample MGYA00241304_ERZ501542 | MGnify/ENA primary metagenome ERZ501542 (study PRJEB25962, sample SAMEA2042427) | human gut metagenome | biome: human gut; feature: human-associated habitat; material: faeces...
TCAGAATCAGCCACAAAATGAGTCATATAACAAATTAATCTATATAATGTCTAATTTGAAAAATTTCTTGTAATTTTTGCAAAAGTGACATAAATTGTTGTATATTTGCGGCGTAAATGTGAAATAAAGTTCTTACGGGACTTCTACTATTGAAAACACTTCGTATGTTGAGATCTACCGCAGGAAGAGACTACTTTATTAATATATTATGAAGAAAAATTATCTACATGAAAGAAAAGCACATCTGCCATTTGTGCTGGCTTTAGGACTGATTGCAGCTCCTATTCCCGCTCTGGCAGAGACTGAAGCTCCGCATGCTGATGCTGTAGCTACAGTAAATCAACAAAAGGTTACCATTAGTGGTATAGTAAAGGATGAAGCTGGTGAACCGATCATCGGAGCTTCTGTAATTGAAAAGGGAAATGCAATGAACGGTGTCATTACTGACCTGGACGGACGTTTCTCTTTAACCCTTTCCGGAAATGCAGTGGATATTAGTTATGTTGGTTACAAGGCCCAGACTATTAATCTGAAAGCCGGTGTTCGTGAATACAATGTTGTTCTTCACGAAGATACGGAAATGCTGGATGAAGTAGTGGTTGTCGGTTATGGTGTTCAGAAGAAGAGTAACTTGACAGGTTCTGTTGCTTCGGTAGATTCTAAGGTACTGGATACCCGTCCGGTTTCCAGCGTATCTGCCGCCTTGGCAGGACAGATGCCGGGTGTAACCGCTATTCAGACCTCTGGTGCTCCGGGTTCTCAGGCCAGTTCGATCACTATCCGTGGTAAGAACTCTATTAATGCGGCTTCTCCGCTGGTAATCGTAGACGGTGTTCCGGGTAGCATGAATACTATCGACCCGGCTGATATCGAGTCATTGACCGTATTGAAAGATGCTGCTTCGGCTGCAATCTATGGCGTGCAGGCTGCGAATGGTGTCATCCTGATCACTACGAAACAGGGTAAGAAGGGTGATAAGACACGCATTAATTATTCAGGTACTTTCTCATGGGCTTCTCCGGTTGCCAAGCGTGAATATGTAAATGCTTACGAATTTGCAACCTTATATAATGAGGCTACTTACAATGAGAACCCTAATGCTCCGTTGTCTTTCACTGAAGAACAGATCGAACAGTATCGTACCGGTGCCCTGCCCAGTACAGACTGGTATGATGCAGCATTCAAGAAAAATGCTTTCGAACAGATGCACAATGTATCTATCAGCGGTGGTTCTGAAAAGACAACTTACAACGGATCTCTGGGATATACCAAGCAGAACGGTTTGACGGATGAAATTGACTATTCTCGCTTCAATGCCCGTATGAACCTGACTTCTGATATCAACAAATACCTGACAGTAGGTATGAACGCTTCTGGTTATCGTGGTGTATCAAATGATGGATGGTCTGGATTCGTTTCTGTATGCCAGGGAGTATCCCGTCAGTATCCGACAGATCCGGTTTACAATGAAGACGGTACATTCAATTACACAGGTAAGGATAATCCGGTTGCAATCCAGAACAAGTCTGGATTCAAGCGTAATACTCAGCAGGAATTGAACCTGAACACTTTCGCTACAATCCACATCTTGCCGGAACTGAGCGTGAAGGGTGTTTATTCTGTTCGTAATTATACAAGCAATCAGGATGGATTCAAACGTCATTTCTCTTATGGAAATGAAGTATCTTCTTTCGATTCTGGTTTGCGTGAAGGATATGATAAATACTATACCCACAATTATTATACAGGCCAGGTCCTGATCAACTACAATAAGACATTTGGTAAGCACACCATTGGTGCACTGGCCGGATTTGAGTCTTATGAGCACATCTATAAATGTACAGAGGCTACTCGTAAGGGTGGAGGTAATGATGAACTGGGCGAATCTTTGAATACTTTGGATGAATCTTCACAGAAAAATAAGGATGGTGGCTATGAAATGGCTCGTCTGTCTTACTTTGGTCGTATCCAGTATGACTATTTGGGTAAGTACCTGTTCGAAGCTAATCTTCGTAGTGATGCTTCTTCCCGCTTCCCGAAAGATAACCGTTGGGGTGTATTCCCTGCTTTCTCTGCCGGATGGCGTATCTCAGAAGAATCTTTCGTGAAGGATAACATTGACTGGCTGAGCAACCTGAAGTTGCGTCTGGGCTGGGGTAAGACCGGTAACGAAGAGTTGGATGCGAATGATATCTATCCGGCTGTTCCGACTTATGCATACGGTAGCTACATGTTTGGCAATACATTGTATTCAACAGCTTATGAAAGCCGTTATGTAAACTATAACTTGCAGTGGGCAACCGTAACCAACTATGAAGTTGCGTTGGAGGGTGGTTTCCTGAACAACATGCTGGGCTTTGAACTGGCTGTGTACAAGAAGAAAACCAATGACATGTTGCTATATTTGCCGATTCAGGGAGTCATCGGTATGAGCGCTCCTGCACAGAATGCCGGTAATGTGGAAAATACCGGTTTTGATTTGAATTTGTTCCACAACAAGAATATCGGTAAGGACTGGAGCTACAACATTGCTCTGAATGTAAGCTATGTGAAGAATGAGATTACCAATATGAGCGGAACTGAAGGTCCGACTACAGATGCTAAAATTTGGAATCTGGAAGGCTATCCTATCGGTTCTTATTATGGACTGGTTGCTGACGGATTCTTCAATACGGAAGATGATCTGAAGAACTGTCCGAAACGTCTGGGAACAGAAAAACTGGGAGATATCAAGTATAAGGATTTGAACGGTGACGGTAAAATCACATTGGATGGTGACCGTCAGATCATCGGTAAGAATTTCCCGAGCTGGACAGGCGGTTTGAGCTTCAGTGTTCGCTATAAGAACTTTGACCTGAGCGGTTTGTTCCAGGGAGCCTTTGACGTGGATGGTTACTTTACTGCAGAAGCTGCTTATGCATTCTATAATGGTGCAACAGCCTTGAAGAGACATTTGGATCGCTGGACTCCGGAAAATCACGATGCAACTTATCCGCGTATTACCAGAACAGACCAGACAAACTTTACTACTTCTTCATTCTGGTTGCAGGATGCTTCTTACGTTCGTCTGAAAAACCTGACTTTGGGTTATACTATGCCGAAGGCATGGATGACTAAACTGGGTGTTGCTAATGCGAAGGTATTCCTTTCTGGTGAAAACTTGTTTACCATCACAGGCTTGGATGGAGGTATCGATCCGGAAGAAGCTAATGAACGTGGTTGGTCATACGGTAACGTAAAGAAAATTTCTGTCGGAGTAAGACTTTCATTCTAACCTATAAAAACATATAATACAGTTTATGAAAAAATATTTATCTATTATAGCAGCAGCCCTGCTGATGGGAAGTTTCTCATCATGTAGTGACTTCTTGGATCGCTGTCCTTTGGAAGAACTTTCAGATGAAAGTTTCTGGAAAACCGAAAAGGATGCAGAAATGGCGGTCTCTAATCTTTACAATGTCCTCCCGACCTGGGATACGGATGACGCTATTAACTCTGACGATGCCGTTCATGGTATCAAATGGGCGGCCGGTAACCAGTCTAAGGGTGTTTATGACCCGTCTGACTACGGATGGAGCGGAGAATATGGTTATATCCGTCAGGCAAACCTGATTCTGGAAAAGATTCAGGAAATGGATTTGAGCGAAGATGCCTATAAGAAACTGGAAGGACAGGCTCGTTTCTTCCGTGCTTATACTTACTTCACCTTGATCCGTAGCTTTGGTGCAGTTCCTTATATCGACAAGCCGCTGGAACTGACTGATGTGGAAAACATTACCCGTACTCCGAAGGACGAGGTATATGCCAAGGTGATGGAAGACTTTGATATAGCTATTGCAAATCTTCCGGTTCAGTGGGATGAAACAAATTCCGGACGTATCACTAAAGGTGCAGCCATGGCTATGAAAGCCAGAGCAGCTTTGTACTACAACAACTGGGAAACTGCCATGACTGAAGCCAAGAATGTAATGGATCTGGGTCAGTATGAATTGTATGACAAGGACAATACAGGCCGTTACAAAGAATTGTTCTGGGAAGTGGCTGACGGATGTGATGAATTTATTCTGTCTGTACAGTTCAATGCTCCTACCAGAACACACTATCTGATCGGTTGGGAATGCTTCCCGACACTGGGATGGGGTGGTTTGAACCCGACTCAGAGCCTGGTAGATGCATTTGAAGATATCAATGGTGCTCCTATTACAAGCGAGGCTTCTGTTTATGATCCGACAAATCCGTTTGCTAACCGTGACCCGCGTCTGGAAGTAAACGTTCTGCATGACGGTGAAACAATGTATGACGTAACTATTAAGGTGGCTCCGTTGAGCTCAAGTGGTAAAACAGGTATCGGTCAGCACGGTGATGCAACAGCTACCGGTTACTACCAGCAGAAATGGCTGGATCCGTCTATCGATCCGCAGTCAACCGGATGGGATATGGGTAAAGACTGGGTCGTTATCCGTTACGCCGAAGTACTGTTGACTTATGCTGAAGCCAAGAATGAATTGTCTCCGCTGGATCCTTCTGCATTCGATGCAGTCAATCAGGTTCGTCGTCGTGTAGGTATGCCTGACCTGCAGAATACCGATCCGACTAAACCGACTTATTGCGGTACTCAGGACGATCTGCGTAAACGTATCTGGAATGAATGGCGTGTAGAATTTGCACTGGAAGGTGGAAAACGTCAGTGGGATATCCGTCGCTGGGGTATTGCCAAGGATGTATTGAACGCACCGTTCGAAGGTTTGAGATATACTTTGGTTGATGATCCGAATGCGCCGAAAGGTGATAATGGAAAGAAATGTATCCTTTATGTAGGTGAACCGCTTAAACTGACTGGAAGTCACTATGAAGATCACAACTATTTGTTGCCGATTCCTCAGACTGAAATCGATTTGAATCCGAAACTGGAACAGAATCCGGGTTATTGATTCTGATCGTTACATGATAGTATAGACCGTGCGGATAGTGGACTTTCCTAAATAGGGTAGTACTGCTATCCGCATGTTTTTTCAGTCAGGTTTGCGGTATTGTTTATATTGGTTTAACTTCTTATAGAACGAAATGCGGAAACAACTACATTATATTCTGTTTATAGTTCTCTTTATTATTTATGCGGCTTGTTACCAGGATGTCCTGTCGCATATTATATTTTATCAGGAACAACATCATCTGTTTCTGTTTTCAACAGCGTATTTCACGCATAGCCTTCATACGGAAGGATGGATGAGCTGGCTGACGGATTTTCTGATTCAGTTTTTCCACTTGCCTTTGTTGGGAAGCTGTCTGATGGCAGGTATCTTGTCCTCTGTTTATTTGCTGGTCCGTTTCATTATTTATCGGATAACGGGGAAAAGAGATTTGCTCCAGCTGGCTTTGCTTCCTTCCTTATATTTGTTTCTTCAGACTGTGTCGGCAGATGCGTCATTGGTACCGGTAGTTTCAGTCTGGGTAAGTCTGTTGGTCGTGGCTGTATTTTGCTGGCTGTTGTCTCCCTGGTTAAGAAAGCTGCACCGGCTGATTCCGGATATTAGCTTGAAACCGGCAGTGTACTGGGCGGTAACTGTCATTGTTCTGCTGGTGTACGGAGGTGGTACTTTCTACAAATTCCTTCAGAAGTATGATATCCGGGAGTATCGGATGCTGAAAGCGGAACAGGCTGTCAAGGAACGAAATTGGGATGATGTGCTGATGCAGACAGAAAAATATCTGAAACGTCAGGCGAATAACCAGCTTATTTTCTATTTTCGCAACATGGCTCTTTATCATACGGGACAATTGCTGGATCATCTGCTGGACTATCCCCTGAACATGGGAGTAAAGGCTCTTTATTTCCCCTGGAACAGTGACAGTCGGGAAAGTGAATACGGGCATTTCCTGTATGAGGATCTTGGATACATCAATGAAGCACAGCGTTGGGAATTCGAAGCGATGGTGGTTTGGGGAGAAACTGCTCCTCATTTGCTGAATCTGGCCAGATACAATGTGGTCAACAAACGTCCGGAAGTGGCGCGCCGCTTCATCAACCTGCTCAAGCAGTCGCTTTTCTATCGGAAAGAAGCTGAACAACTGGAAGCTGCTTTGTATACCGGAAAGGCTCCTGGTCTGCGGGCACCGCTGGCTGATGTGAAAGAATCACCGGCCCGCTTTGCCAATGTCCTCAATATCGGTCCGGAGCTGCAGTATCTTTGTGAGAAGGACTCGACCAACCGGATGGCTTTTGAGTATCTGATGTGTGACTTGTTGCTGAGTAATCAGGTGGTACGCTTTGTGGATAATCTGAAGTATATGCGTCATTTTGATTATCCCCGGATGCCGAGACTGTTTGAAGAAGCTTTGTTCATGTACCGTTCAGGAGTCGGTGAAGAAGAATTTTCGAAGACCGGTTATTCGGTCAGTCCGGAGACAGAGGAACGTTTTAAACATTATTATCAGCTTTATCAGCAGAAGGATATGCGGAAGCTGAGACTGGAGTTCGGGAATTCATATTGGTATTATTTAAACTTTGTCAGTCCTTATGGGAATAAAATCATTGCGCGTTAATGCTGCACTTTGTCTTTGGATATTAATATGTGGAGTTGTCCTGTCCGGATGTGGATATACCTGGCAGGAAGTGGACCGGATGTCGGGAAAGGCTCCCCGGATTTATCCGGACTATAGTGGTGTAGTGTTTCCACTGAATATTGCTCCTCCTAATTTCGTGATTCAGGAAGAAGGTGACCGTTTCCAGGCAGCTTTCGGACATGACGGGAAAGTGGATTTTGTTTGTGGAGGAAGCGATCCGGAAATTATTATTCCGGAAGATAAATGGAAAGAACTGACGGAACAGGCTGCGGGTCAGGAAATCTTTATACGCATTGCTGTCCGGCAAAATGGAAGCTGGACGGGATTTACGGATATCAGGGATACGGTCAGCCAGGATCCGATTGATCCTTATCTGGTTTATCGTTTGCTTTATCCGGGTTATGAGTTATGGAATGAAATGGGAATCTATCAGCGGGACCTGACCGGATATGAGGAATTCCCGGTTCTTGAAAATAAAGATTTTGGCAAACAATGTCTGAACTGCCATACATTCAACCACAATTCTCCGGATGAAATGATGATTCATGTGAGAGGAAAGGATGGAGGAACATTGATACGGCGGAACGGTACCCTTGAGAAGGTGAGTGCATCTCCTCAGGGAGCCGCTCACGGAAGTACGTATCCGGCCTGGCATCCCAGTGGAAAATACATTGCTTATTCCATGAATGAGATTCAGCAGTTCTTTCATGCGAACGGACAAAAGCCGATTGAGGTATCTGACCTGGCAGCGGATCTGGGTGTGTATGATGTGGTGCGTCATGAGATGCTGACAGATTCTTTAATTTATGGAGACGGAGCCATGGAGACATTCCCTGCCTGGTCACCGGATGGGCGGACACTTTATTTCTGTCGGGGAAATGCCTATCACCAGGGAGCAGCTTTGGACAGTCTGCGCTATGATTTGTGTTCAATTGATTTCGATCCGGAGACTGGCCGCTTTGGAGATCGGATAAATTGTCTGTATGAAGCTTCTGCAAAAGGGAAAAGTGTATCTTTCCCCCGTGTTTCGCCGGATGGCTGTTATCTGCTGTTTACGCAGTCGGATTATGGAAACTTTTCAATCTGGCATCCGGAGAGTGATCTTTATCTGTTGGAACTGGCCAACGGAAAAATTCATGAACTTCCTTCTGTAAACAGTAAGGATGTAGATAGTTTCCACACCTGGTCTTCTTCCGGAAAATGGTTTGTCTTCAGCAGTAAAAGGCTGGATGGACTGTGGGCCCGTCCGTTCTTTGCTCATTTTGACCCGACGACCGGACAGGCAAGCAAACCTTTCCTGCTTCCTCAGAAAGATCCGCATTTTTATGAAACGTTTACGCGTACTTATAATTTGCCGGAACTAGTGAAGGCACCGGTATCAGACCAGAAAGCATTGCTTCAGACTGTTTTCAGTACGAATGTCGTAACGACGTTGAAAAAGCAATAAGAAATTTTTTTATTCATCTATTTTGTAAAGTATTATGAGGCACATTTTAGTATTGTTGGGGGTGTGCATGATTTTGTCCGTTCGGGGAGCGGAAGCTCAGCCTTCTTATCCATTTCAGGATTCTACCTTGACGGTGGAAGCCCGTTTGAATGACCTGGTTGAACGAATGACGCTGGAAGAGAAAATAGACCTTCTCGCCGGTTATGAGGATTTTTATCTTCATCCGTGTGAACGTCTGGGCATTCCGGCCTTTAAAATGGCAGACGGTCCGTTGGGGGTTTCGTCATGGGGAATCTGGGGAAGAGCAACAGCTTTTCCGGCTGCTTTAGCCCTGGCTGCATCGTGGGATAAAGAACTGGCAGAAAAGACCGGCCGCATGTATGCTCAGGAATGGCGTGCGCGTGGCATTCATTTCATGCTGGCTCCCGGGGCAAACATTTACCGTGCTTCAAAAGGAGCAAGAAACTTTGAGTATTTCGGTGAAGATCCTTATTTGTCTTCTGAAATGCTGGTTCCTTTTGTAAAGGCCGTTCAGGCTGGGGGAGTCATTCCTACGATCAAACATTATATCGGAAATGATCAGGAGTTCGACCGTTATACCGTCAGCACGGAAATGGATGAACGTACCTTGCGCGAAATTTATCTTCCTCCTTTCAAGGCAGCTGTGCAGCGTGCAGATATTAAAGCGGTGATGACCGGATACAATCCTTTCCAGGGAACCTATTGTACAGAGAACAGTTTCGTGATTGACATCCTGAAAAAAGAATGGGGATTCAAGGGAATGCTGATGTCGGACTGGGCTTGTACTTATTCGGCAGACAAGGCAGCCAAGAATGGTCTGGATCTGGAAATGGGAAGTAACGACTGGTTTGTCCGTGAAAAACTTTTGCCATTGATACAGGACGGCACAATTACGGAAGAACTGATCAATGAAAAGGTCAGAAGAATATATGGTCCTTGCATCGAGATGGGATTCTTTGACCGTCCGCAATTGTGTAAGGACATTCCATTGTTTAATCCGGATGCCAACAGACTGGCTCTGGAAGAAGCAGAAAAAGGAATTATCCTGTTGAAGAATGCAGACGGTGTACTTCCCTTGAAGTCTCCGAAGAAGATTGCTGTTATCGGACCGACTGCGAATCCGTATGTTATATCCGATCGTGTCTACAATACGAATGGCATTGTTTACGGAGGCGGTGGAAGTTCGCGTGTGCATCCCTGGTATGTTATCAGTGATCTGGATGGAATCCGTAATGAGTTCCCTGATGCAGAGATCTATTATGCTGAGGGAGTTTCCAACCAGTTTAAGAGACGCCTGTTCCGGACTAGTGTATTCCGTACCCGGGATGGAAAGAAAGGACTGGAAGCAAAATACTATACCTGTTCTTCCGATACCGGAACGCTGTCTTCCCGTTTGCTGGAACAGCAGGCAAAAGCAGCCGGACGTTCTTCTGCCGGTCAGACTTCATCCGTATCCCGTCAGCAGGCTGATGGTAATCTGATCTTGTCAATGGTAGAACCTCGGATAGATAACGAATGGTGGGGATATCCGCATAACGAAAAGAATCTGGGTGAAGAATACCAAGTTGAGTGGGACGGTTATGTAGATGTTCATCAGACAGACAGCCTTCGTTTCTTTGTGGATGCACAGGGAGGATATAAGCTTTGGCTGGATGATCAGCTGATGCTGGATGCTTCGAAGTCACAGTCGTTCGATGTCCGGAATGTGGCAGTAGCTGTAGAAAAAGGTTCCAGTGTTCATGTCCGTCTGACTTATTATAACCAGCGCAGTCTTCCTTCGGAGATCCGTATGGGATATGCTTATGATTCTGACATTGATTTCAGTGAAGCCAAGCAGGTGGCCAAACAGGCAGACGTCGTGATCTGTTGTCTTGGTCTTGACGGAAGCATTGAGTTGGAAGGCCGTGACCGTCCGTTTGACCTTCCTTTTGGTCAGGACCGTCTGGTGGATGAACTGCTTCAGGTGAATCCGAATGTTGTAGTAGTGCTTCATGCCGGCGGAGGAGTTGGAATGACTCGTTGGATTGACCGTGTTCCGGCTGTGCTTCATGCTTTCTATCCGGGACAGGAAGGAGGAAATGCTTTGGCACATATCTTGTCGGGAAAGGTAAATCCTTCGGCTAAGTTGCCTTTTACCATTGAAAAGCGTTGGGAAGATTCACCGGCGTGCGGAAACTATGATGAAACCCGTCGCGAGAAAAAGGTATATTATCGGGAAGGAATCTTTACCGGTTACCGGGGATATGAACATAATCAGGTGCAGCCGCTTTTCCCGTTCGGATATGGACTGTCTTATACAACCTTCTCTTATTCCGGACTGGAAGTGAAAGTTGACGACCGGAAGAAGGGAGATGTAACGGTACGTTTCTCTGTCCGTAACGATGGTAAACGTGAAGGAGCAGAAGTCGTACAGCTGTACGTGAGCGATCCGAAATCAGGTGAGCCCCGTCCGGTGAAGGAGCTGAAAGGATTTGAAAAAGTAAACCTGAAACCCGGAGAGACACAGACTGTAACTTTGAAACTGACTCAGGATGATTTCTCTTATTTCAGCAGTAAGAAGCGGAAATGGGTCTTCGAAAAAGGAGATTTCGTAATCCGGGTTGGTGCATCCTCTCAGGATATCCGTCTGGAGGAGACCATCCGTCTGTAAGGATAAACAGAATTTGTCAGGCCTGCCTGTTTTATTTTATAACCTGATTTTTTTTTGAGAAACCCTTTCTTATCGGTACTTTTGTCGGCAAAACAGAAGACCGGAGAAAGGGTTTCTTCTTTAAACCTTCTAAAAATTTTTACTATGATCAAATTAAATCGGGCAGGACAGGCAGCAGGATGGCTTCTGGTTTTTATCCTGATGACTGGGTACTGTCAGCATTATTTTGCTTACAATTATTTTTATGCGGAACAGTTTTACCTCTTTCGCTTTGACAGTGATTACGCCTGGCAAACTCTTTCGCAGCCGGGGGGAGTAGTGACCTGTCTGGCCGCTTTTCTGACTCAGTTCTTTTTTTATTCTTATGCAGGAGCAGTTTTGTCTGCTTTGCTGTTTACAATGATTGCCTGGCAGATGTCCAGATATTGGAAACGCATAGCTCCGAATATCCTTGCTCCGTTGTTCTACTTTCTGCCGTCGGTTGCCTTGCTGTGGATACAGACAGATTTCAATTACCATTGGGAAGGAACACTGGCTTTGTGGATTTCTTTGTTGATGCTGGATGTTTGTCTGGCTGTCCGGAAGAATTTGTTCCGTTGGGTAATTACAGGAGTATGGGCAATTTTCGGCTATTATTTCGTCGGTCCTTACGGTTTGTTGACAGTAGCAGGTGTGGTTATGGCTGATCTGTTTACAAAACAAACCTCACAGAAGTGGTGGGCCTTATGCCTGTTACTTCTTGCGGGAATTGTTCCTCTTACCTTATATTATAAGGATATTGTGCTGGAATGGCGTATCCTGTTGACGTCTGATGTCTATTATCATTCTCGCTTAAATCCTCCGGCGATGCTTGCTTATGCCGGATGGGCCTGCTTGTTGAACCTGACAGCCGCCTGTCTGTTGAGCCGGAAAACTTTTTCTGCGGGACGGTGGGGAAGGATATGCTTGCCCGTTGCTCAGATTGTTCTGCTTGCCTGGCTGATGCATTCGGGAAGTCTCCGCTATAATTCCGTGAAAAACTATGAGGCCAAAACTCTCGATTATTACTGTCGGACTGGGCAATGGCAGGAAGTCCTGGATTTCCCCGGCCTGCGGTCTGATCGAAATATGATGCATGCCTGTTATCAGAACCTGGCGTTGTCGCATCTGGATCAATTAGGAGACCGTCTGTTTGACTATAAGCAATGCGGCCCGCAGGGGCTGGTGCTTCCTTCTAACCGTTCGGTCAATGCTTCTACGTTGTTGAGTGACATTTATTATCAGATGGGAAACGTGGCTTTGGCACAGGAGATGGCTTTTGAGGGAATGATCGCTTCCGAACGGGCGGTGAATCCCCGCTTGCTTTTGCGTCTGATTCAGACTAATTTGATTTACGGTTATGATAATGTGGCTGAGAAATACATTCGCCTCTTGGAACAGACACTGGCTTATGCCGACAAAGCGAGTCGGTATAGACAGTTCCTCGGGCATCCGGAGAAGATGAAAGCAGATCCGGAACTGGGAGGACGGTATGCATGTGTGCAGCATCTTTCCGGATTGACCAATGAAACTCAGCTGATTCCAAATCTGGAACAGATTATCCATTCGAATACTTCCTGGCGTCCGGCTTTTCAGTATTATGGTGTTATGTGCCTGCTGAGCAAGGATATGAAGGCGATTCGTGACTTTATTGAACACACCAAGGGAATGTCAGGCATGAAGCCGATGCCTCGTCTGTTTCAGGAAGCCGTTATTCAGGTGCATGAAGGAGAAGAAGAGGTGTGGGCAGATTATGGAGTGACTCCGCAGGTGGCGCAACGCTTCAAGGCTTACCGGCAGGCTGTTCTGTCGGCACGGAGATCAGGACAGATGTATGGCTTGCAAGGCTCGTATGGAAACACTTATTGGTATTATTATATGTTTAGACGCTGATGAAAAAGACTGTTATGAAATATGTGGGGCGCACAGGTTGTCTGTCCATGCTCCTGGGTCTGTTGATGTCCTGTTCACCGCAGGAACCTGTATCGGAACAGACATTGAAGGGTTGTCCGGCCATTTTCCCGGATTATACCGGGGTAACAATTCCTTCGAACATAGCTCCTTTGCGCTTTGCATTGGAGGAGGAAGCAGAGAAAGCCGTTGCTGTTATTTCGGGTCGTAAGGATAAACTGATAGTAGACGCCGAAGACGGTTCTTTTCTGATCCCGGAAAAGAAATGGCATGAACTGCTGGAGTCTTCAGTGGGTGACTCTCTGCAGGTGAAAGTGTACGTTCGCAAAGACGGCCGATGGTGTATGTATGAACCCTTCTCCTGGCATATCTCTCCGGACGAACTGGATGCTTTTCTGGTATATCGCCTGATTGAGCCGGGGTATGAACTCTGGAACCGGATGGGAATATACCAGCGTGACCTGACTTCTTTCGAACAGAAATCAATATTGACCAATGAGAAGACGCAGCATAACTGTATGAATTGTCATTCCTTCAATAACCGGGAGCCGGATCGTATGGTGTTTCACATGCGTGCCCAACTGGGCGGAACATATCTGAGCGAACCGGATGGAGTGAAACGGCTGGAGGCTAAGATCAATGGCAAAGTACAGTCGTTGGTTTATCCTTCATGGCATTCCTCTGGAAGATTTATAGGAACTCGCATTTGAAAACCCCTAAATCTTCAGTTTAGGGGATGAAAAATGCGGGGTAGCGCAGTTACCCTTGTTTTTCGATGTATTTTTTGATGGTTTCCTGACTGACATTTCCGACTGATGACACAA
>ENA-OPFG01001278-OPFG01001278.1-human-gut-metagenome-genome-assembly--contig:-NODE-1278-length-13327-cov-2.437462_pt1 | contig 13327 bp, 9 predicted proteins | sample MGYA00241304_ERZ501542 | MGnify/ENA primary metagenome ERZ501542 (study PRJEB25962, sample SAMEA2042427) | human gut metagenome | biome: human gut; feature: human-associated habitat; material: faeces...
GGTAAGATCGGTCTGTTCGGTGGTGCCGGTGTAGGTAAGACAGTATTGATCCAGGAGCTGATCCGTAACATTGCCACAGAGCATGGCGGATATTCCATATTCACAGGCGTTGGAGAGCGTTCAAGAGAGGGCAATGACCTATGGCACGAAATGACAGACTCAGGCGTTATCAAAAAGACAGCCCTAGTGTTCGGTCAGATGAACGAGCCACCAGGATCAAGAATGAGAGTTGCTCAGACAGGACTTACAATGGCTGAATATTTCAGAGATAAGGAACATCAGGACGTACTGCTTTTCATAGACAACATATTCAGATTCGTTCAGGCAGGCTCTGAGGTATCTGCACTTCTTGGCAGAATGCCGTCAGCCGTTGGTTATCAGCCTACCCTTGCAAACGAAATGGGCGCTTTGCAGGAGCGTATCGCTTCCACAAAACAAGGCTCTATCACATCTGTTCAGGCTGTATACGTCCCTGCGGACGACCTGACAGACCCGGCACCTGCTATCACGTTCTCACATCTTGACGCAACAACGGTGCTTTCAAGAAAGATAGTTGAACAGGGTATCTATCCTGCCGTTGACCCACTGGAGTCAACTTCAAGGATACTTGAACCTGACGTAGTAGGTCAGGAGCATTACGAAGTTGCAAGAAAGACTCAGGAGCTTTTGCAGAAGTACAAGGAACTTCAGGATATCATTTCTATCCTGGGCATGGAAGAGCTTGACGACGCCGACAAGACGGCTGTTTACAGAGCAAGAAAGATACAGAAATTCCTTTCACAGCCTTTCCATGTTGCAGAGAACTTCACAGGCATAGAGGGCAAATATGTTCCTCTGAAAGAAACGATCAGAGGCTTCAAGAAGATCATCGACGGCGAAATGGACGAATATCCAGAGGCTGCATTCCTTAACGCAGGCACTATCGACGATGTTATCGAAAAGGCTAAACAGCTTGAAAACGAGTGATGACCCTCACCGAAAGGAGAAGCTGAAATGGTAAAGACATTCAAGCTTGAAATACTTGCCAGCGACCACGTTTTCTATTCGGGAGAATGTGACGAGCTTATATTCCCGGGTCAGGACGGCTCTTTCGGAATACTGCCTAATCATCAGCCCATGATAACCTGTCTTAACGCAGGTGAGCTGCGTTACAGAACGGGCGACCAGTGGCACTATGCGGTGGTAAGCGACGGTTTTGTGGAGATAATGCCGTCATATGTAACGCTCCTTGCGGACACTGTTGAACGCCCTGAGGAGATAGACGAAAAGCGTGCCGAAGCCGCCAAGGAGAGAGCTGAGGAGAAGCTCAGGCAGAAGCAGAGCATTTCAGAATATTATCACACGCAGGCAGCTCTCAGCAAGGCTGTGGCAAGGCTTAAGATATCAAGCAAGTATAACAAGCACAAGATAAATATTTAAGTTCACAAAAAGTTTACATCAAAAGCATAACAGACTCTTGACAAAAGGTCAAGGGTCTGTTATAATATTAGAGCATTCGTATCTAAAGACAGTTGGCAGCAGGAAACTGCGGAAGTCCAGCCGAGGAAAGGAATAGCAAAGTAATTATGACTTTGTATCTCTTTTGTCTTGCGACGAAAGGGATTTTTCTTTTGTTAGTTTACGGTTTGCGTAAATTAGTTCAAAGAGGTGAAATTGAAATGCCAAGCGAAAAGACATTGTCCGCAAAGAAGGAAAGAGTTGCACAGCTCGTTGAAATGCTCAAGAACTCTGCTGCAGGCGTACTCGTTGATTACAAGGGTATCACTGTTGAAGAGGATACAAAGCTCAGAAAAGAGCTGAGAGAGGCTGGCGTAAGTTATTTCGTTGAGAAGAACACTATCCTGAGATTTGCTCTTAAGGAAGCTGGTCTTGACGGTATCACAAACGTACTCGAGGGTACAACAGCTATCGCTATCTCTAACGACGACCAGACAGCTCCTGCAAGAATACTCGGTAAGTTTGCTGAGGACTGCAAGGACGAAAAGTTCTTCCTCAAGGCTGGTTACATTGGTGAGGACGTTTACGACGAGGCAGGCGTTAAGGCTCTCTCGAAGATCCCTTCAAGAGAAACTCTGCTCGCACAGCTGGTTGGTTCCCTTCAGGGTCCTATCCAGAAGCTTGCCGCAACACTTCAGGCTGTTGTGGACAAGGACAACGAGGCTGCATAATTTATATGCCGCTTAACGAATGGGCTTTGACCCGAAAAATTATTTAATAAAAAGGAGATTTTTATCATGGCTTCAGAGAAGATTATGAATTTTGTAGAAGAGATCAAGAAACTTTCCGTTCTCGAGCTTTCAGAGCTTGTTGACGCTATCCAGGAAGAATTCGGTGTAACAGCTGCTGGTGCTGCTGGCGCTGCTGCTGAGGAGAAGACAGAGTTCGACGTAGTTCTGACTTCATTCGGCGATGCTAAGATGGCTGTTATCAAGGCTGTTAAGGAGATCACAGGTCTTGGTCTTAAGGAGTCTAAGGAACTCGTTGAGAGTGCTCCTAAGGCTATCAAGGAAGGTGTTTCAAAGGCTGACGCTGAGGAGATCAAGACAAAGCTTGAGGCTGCTGGCGCTTCTGTTGAGCTCAAGTAATTCTGAGTTTACACAAATAATTAAAGGACTTCGTAATGAAGTCCTTTTTTTGTTGAAAAAATTCATAATGAGTGAAACTGTTTTGTATAGGTGGAACAGCTCAATTTCCGCTTTGGTTTAGAATATCTAGCCCAACAGAACTGTTATACCGCCTGACTGATTTGTCAATAGCGAAGCTTAAACATATACAAATAAGTATGTGATATGTATATTTATAAATAGTCGAATTTTTTTAAAAAAAAGCCTTGACAATAGAAAAAATAAATGCTATAATAATTAAGCTGAATGACACGGAACACAAACAAAACGAAAGAGTTCAGCGAAAAGAATAGCAAATGCGGCAGTGCTGGAATTGGCAGACAGGCACGTTTGAGGGGCGTGTGTCCTTGACGTACGGGTTCAAGTCCCGTTTGCCGCACCAAGTTAGAAAGCTTGCAAATCCTTTATTTACGAGGGTTTGCGAGTTTTTTGTTTTATGACAAATTATGTTTTGGTCATTGTTTGGTCATTATGGTCAAAAAAATAAAATATGTGAAACTTATCGAGCAGGCTTAATGAGATCCCGGCTTTTGGGGTGGCAAAGTCGTGAAAATATGCAAATCACATTCCATATTGTTGCTTTAAAACAATTTTCTTGATATTATTTGCCGTTTTCTGTTGAAATATAACTAAACACGTGGTATAATATATAATAAAATGATATATTGTTGTTATAATGATTAATCGGAATTTGTCGAGATGATTTGCTCTATATTTTAATATGACTATCACCTTAACTCAGCAAACTCTCAAGTCTGCACTCAGGGCAGTTAACGCACGCCAAAGCCAGATGCTCGAACAGGTTTTCATGATATGAGCATCTGTTGAAGCGATAGCAAAACTCATCGAGATAAAGCTGAATATGCTTGCGTTCCATGCCGTGATATGTGCCCTCAACAAAGGCTTTTGCATTTGAAATTATGGTGTGCAGCCATTTAAGCATGTTCTTATCAGGTGCAAAAGTCTCGTAGCTGTGGAAGTATTTCTCAGCCAAAGGTTTGCGGAGCGAGCGGTAATTATCCGTTTCTACTCTTGAAAACTCTGCAATGTTTTTCTTTGCAAATTTGCCGATGGTCACTCCTCTTAAATCAAGCAAAACCTTCATTTTTACGTACTTTGGAGCACCATTTATCGTCTTTGAAACAGCGACCATGATCTTCATTTTTGAAGTACCTCGACCACGCTTTTTGCCATGATCTGACGTGCCGATATAGGTATCATCTAGCTCAACAATGCCGTCAAGAAGATACTTATTTTCTCGATTTGACATAGCATTTCTTAGCCTTTGCAGAAGAAACCAAGCGGTTTTGTAGAACAATTTCAGCGTTTGCGACAGATACGAAGCCGAACAGCCACGCTTGTCATTTGCAAACAAAAACATTGCCCAAAGCCAGTATGTAAGCTTAAGATGAGTTTTATCCATAACAGTTCCGCTTGTCACAGAGGTCTGATGACGACAACATTTGCACTGGCATGTGTGACGTTTTTTGATGTGATATAACTCTGTACAGCCACATTTTGGATAAACAAAACCTTGTGGGAAACGCAGTTCAAAGAGAAACTCACGGCATTTATCTTCCGTGTTGAATTCCCTCTGAAAATCTATGATGCCGAGCTTGCTTTTGTGGATTTTTCTTTTAGACATAACGATTTTGCCTCACTTTTCGTTGTTATGCCTATATTATATCATACTATCTGTCCGTTTGTCTGGATTTTTGCTTGCTGAGGAAAAGTGATAGTCATATATTTTAATAAAAAGATAAGTAAAGTGTCTGGATATTAAGGAGGTTATGACGCATAAAATGAGTATAGCGAAATTACCAAGTGGACACTATAGGGTTCGTATTTGGGCTAAAAGAAAACTTTACGGAAAAGTTTTTGACACATTAAAAGAAGCAGAAGAATATCAAAGCTTTATTATTAGAAATAGAGATATGATAGGAAAAGCTGAAAATGTATTTAATGAAGATCTGACAATTAGTGTTAAAGTTGATAATCTCTTAGATGGATATGGAAAGATAAAACAGCAATATATAAATGATGAATTATGTAAAATAGACAAGATGTCTGGAACAGCATTTGAAGAATACTGTATTATGTTATTAGAAATATCTGATGTGCTACCTAAATCAAATTATTCAAAAACTAGAAAAAGTGGTGATTATGGTGCAGATATTATAATTAATCATTGTAACAAAGTGAAAGTAAGCGTTCAATGTAAAAGGCTCAAAGATAATCCTGTTAGAATCGAAGCGATTCAAGAGGTAGTTGGTAGTAAAAAAATCTATCACACAAATAAATGCATGGTTATTACAAATAGTAGATTTACAGAAAATGCTGTTTCACTTGCATTAGCTAATGATGTATTACTAATTGACAGGGAAAGACTAATCAAGTTGATAGAATTAAAGTACGAGAAATGTAAAAAAATTAATAGTGGAAAATACTGGAGCAAACTATGTGAAGTGCTTAGTTGATTAGATCAATAACGTGTATAGATATATTCTGAGTTATCTCAATAACATTTCAGATAACTGTATCATCAAAATTCCACCACCCCACCCATTCCAACCAAAGATGGCAACCTGATGACTTATACCACAACCAAAGTACAAGCCTTAAAGAGCTATCCTACATATCAGTTTTATGCACAGGCTGACCAAAGGTCGAATGATACTGACAGCGTATAAGTACCGTTGATTTCTCTGCAAGGTATCGCTCCGAAGAGATATGTCGCAAACTGTTTTGGGTTTCGCTTTCCACACGGAACTTGCAACGTTGCATATGTTCATCTTTTATTCAAAGGCGTTTATCATCGGAACTTATCACAATGCGAATCCGGTTCAGTTGCAGCTGTATCTTTATGGATTCTGCTTTAGCTTCAATCGCAGGAGGCAGCGGTAAAATGACCAGCGGATGAATGAGTGGTTTGGTGAGGAAAAGGGATAGACGTAAAATATAGTAACTGTTAGGAGCTTGTAAATGGATCTGTATGAAATTGTGCCGGAATATTTGTTTTCTGTGCTTGTGTCAAAAAATAAAAGGCTCTATGTAAATTCGCTTTTTGTCCTGCTTGATGCGTTCAAGACGCATCTTCAGATCTCAAAGGACGCGTTAGTCTCAATGCTTATAGCTGCTCTTGAGAATGAGATCATTTCTGCAGATCTTTCTGATGAGGCTCTGCTCGAAAACGAATATTCTCTTTCCGGACGAGCACATTTTATTGTACGGAAGCTAAAAACAAACGGCTGGATAACCATTGAGACCGAAAGTGATTTTATTGATTATGTTACCCTTCCAAATTACAGTATAAAGATCATACAGACCCTTTTTGACATTACGCATATCTCCGAGCAGGAAAACTTTACTTATGTTTACTCCACCTATTCATCTCTGAAAACTGCAAATGAAAACAGAGAACCTTTTGAGGTATATGCTGCTCTGTGTGACAGTGTTGTCAGGACTGAGCAGCTTGTGAAAAATCTGAAATCAGTCTATCACGGTATTACTGCATACAATCAGCAGCTGCTTGATCTTATCAATGTAAATACTGTGCTGAATCTGCACTATGATAGGTTCAGACAGGAGATAGCCGAAAAGATACTTCGTCCTTTGAAAATTCGTGATTCGGTTCCAAAATATAAACGCCCTATCGAGATCTTTTTAAAAAGCTGGCTTGTGGATGATGATCTGCTGAATGCTCTTGCTGATTTTTCTTTTCATAATGGTAAATATGATTCTGTCGAGCAATGTCATGAAGATATCCAAAAAAAAATATACTATATCATTGATACATACGAGCATCTTGAGAGAGATTATATAAATGTAATAGATCAGAAGAACAGGGCATACACAAGAGCCACTACACAGAAGATAGACTATCTGTTGAACTCAGATCAGTCTGTAAAGGGTAATCTTATCTCTGTAATGAAAGCTATTTCAGAAGAGGAAACTGCTGAGGCTGTTCTTGAAATGATACAGGATTCCTTTGAATTGTATGAGCTGGGTTATTTGTCAGAGGAAAGCTTGTATGACCGAAAGAAAGCTGTGCGTCACGAACGTGTATATGATGTAAAGATAGAAGACGAGAGCGAGGAGCTTAGTGTAAAAGCAAGGGCTGCTGCTATAAAACTGCTCAATAGTAAATACAGCCAAAGAAATGTTCAGGCTTATGTTGAAAAGCTTTTTGACGGGAGATCGGAGGTCAGATCAACGGAGGTAGATGTTGCCGATGATGAGGCATATATAATGACCATGTTGGCTGTTGCTTATGCAGGGGACAGAGAAAGCGGATATACAATAGAGATAGATGAAAGCAGCGTAAAAAAAGGCAGATATGAAATACCGGATATCATATTCAGAAAAAAGGTGAGATCATGAGCTTTGAGGATAGTTTACAGATAATTGCAAATATGTATGATAAAGAAAAGGCTGAATTTACTCAAACAGCTAATTATCTCCTTTCGTCTACATATATCCTGAGAGAAGATAATAAGAACAGAATATCAAAAACATATTTGTTTATCGACAGGCATTTTGAATTGTTTTACGAAATTTTCAGCCTTATTGGCTGGAAGATATACCGAAACAAGGAACATGGCGTTATTTATACATATAATGAATCAGCATCAAACAAATTGAGGCTGGACAAGCTGAGCACAGTTATACTTCTGGCTCTGCGGATCATCTTTGAAGAAAAACGTGTAACAGCAAGTTCAAACAACAATGTTGTTGTCACCGTATCAGGGGTATTAAATAAAATAGTAAATGATTTTTCGATCATTAAGAAAAAACCTTCGCAAAAGGAATTAAAGCAGAGCTTTGGAACTTTTGAGGAGCATAATCTGATCTATAAACTTGGAGAGAGCTTTTCGGATATGGATTGTAAAATAGTGATATTACCCTCAATTCTGTTTGCTGTATCTAATGAAAAGTGCAAAAATATATGTGAAAAAATAAAGGTTGAAAAGGAGCAAGAGGATGAAGAAGCTGAACAGGTTGCTGTTGATTAATTGGCATTATTTCTCAAAACAGATCGTTGATCTTGGAGATATAAACTTTCTGACAGGTGCTAATACAGCAGGAAAGTCAACAGTTATTGATGCTCTTCAGGTTGTGCTTATGGGTGAGACCAGAAGCTCAGCGTTTAACCGTGCTGCCAGCAAGAAATCCGAAAGAACACTAAAGAGCTATCTTATAGGCTCGATGGGTGAAGATGTTGAGAACGGAATAAAAAGCATAAGAGGCGGTAAAAATTTTACTTCTTATTTAGTTGTTGAGTGCTATGATAATATAAAAGATGAGTATTTCTGTTTTGGTGCTGTGTTTGACGTATATTCCGACGGTTCTGATATAAAAAAGAGATTCTTTTATCTGAGAGGCCGTTTGCCTAACGAACAGTTTATAAGCGGTGGATATGCGATGGACACAGTGGAGTTGGTGGAGTATTTCAAAAGGAACTATCCGCAAAGGCATCAGATAACGGGAACTATACAGACTTATCAGGAGCTTGTCCTCTCAAAGCTGAATGTGCATGACAGAAAAATGTTTTCTATGCTAAAAAAAGCTATATCATTCGAGCCGATCAATGATATAGAAAAATTCATCACAGAAAATGTCTGCGATACGGATGATGAAAACGATATTGATATTGCCGCTATGCAGGAAAACATCTCCTATTATATGAGACAGGAGGAGCTTGCAAAGGTACTTGAAAAAAAGCTGGAAGCACTCGAACAGATAAGAAATGCATTTTCTGAAGTAAAGAGGTTTTTTGCTCAGAAAAAACGTCAGCAGTTCCTGATCGATTATGCAGCATACGAAACAGCTGAATCAGAGCTGAAGAATGCAGAAGCCGAGTCAGAGCAGTATGATAAGGATATACAAGAATTTTCTGAAAGATACAGGGCACTTGAAGGGATTATAACTAAGCTGGAGCAGAATAAAAAGGAACTTGAACACGAGAGAAACAAATATCGCCTTGAAAACAACGTTGACCGGTTGGAGGAAGACATTAAACGCTATGAAACTGCACTTAAGGAAGCAGACAATAAGATAGGTTCGTTTGTGCTGTCTGTCAGAAGAAACTGTGAAAAATGGCTAGACATAATATGCTCGGCTCAGGCAGCGGTGGCTACACAGGAATTTGACGAGCTATGCAGCAGACTGTGCGAAAGCATTAACAGACTTGAAAACATCAGAGAGGACAATATAGGAGATCATTCAGTTGGCTTCTTTAGGGACATCAGCAGTCAGTACAACAGTATAAAGAGGTATGCTTCCCCTGTGTGGGCTAAAACGGCCGGGAAATTGATCAAAGTCAGACAGGATAGACAGGAACTTGAAGCTGTGATAGAAAAGCTTGAAAGTGGGATAATGCAGTATCCTGAAAAGGCACAGGCTTTTAAAGATGCTGTTGCATACGGTTTATATAAAAAGTATGGTCATACCGTTATTGTTGATTTCTTTGCAGATCTGATAGATGTTAGTGACGATGAGTGGCACAACGCTGTCGAGGGCTATCTGAACACTCAGAGAATGAATCTGATAATCGAGCCTGAATATTTCAGAGATGCCTATAATATCTACAAGGAAAAGCGGCACGAAATAGGTGCATATGAGTACAGGATAGTTGACTGTGACAAGGTATTAAAGGCTAACAGAAACATAGTACAGGACAGTCTTTCCGATGTCGTTTCTTCTGACAACATATATGCCAAAGCCTATGCGGAATACCTTATGGGCTCAGTTACAAGATGCTATGATGATAAAAAGATAAGGGAACATAAAAGATCTGTAACAAGAGAATGTATGATATACAGCGGATTTTCTGTAGGTTCTCTGAATAAAAATGCATATTCAAGCCCCTATATAGGAAGGGATTCTCTTGAGAAACAGATCGCAATAAAAAGGAGAGATCTTGAAGCTATAATAGCCAAAATATCAGACCTTAGTTCGATAGAAACAGCACTAAAGCCTATCATAGAGCAGGACTGGTTTTTGTCTGATGAGTATATTTCATCTACCGTCAAGGGCATTTTTGACATTAATGAAAGGAGAGCAAATGACCGCACAGAGCTTAATAAGCTGCATCAGTTATATGAGAGCCTTGACCTTTTCTGGATAACAGAAATGAATAATAAAATCGAGAATAAAGATATTGAAATAAAAGCTGCTTATAAGGATAAAGAGGAAACAGCTAAGTTCATAAGCGATTATAAAAATGAAAAGGAACGGACTATTACGCAAAAAATACCTGCAATAAAACAGGAGATAAAGCGGTGTAAAGAGCGGATAAATGAACGGTATGATGAAGAGTATATCAGTTCCATAAAGTCGGGATATTATGATGCCGAACTGAAAAAGCGTGGTACACCTCAGGCTGTAGCAAATGGATTCGAGTCGCCATTGAAGCAAACAGAGACATTACTTAAGGATAAGTGTGAAGATGTTATAAATCTCAGAAGCGAGTATAATAGAGTTCAGAACATATCATTCTCATTCAGCGATCCATTCAATAATAATGATTACGAAAATGAATACGTGAAGATCAAGGACACAGAGCTCCCGAAATATCGTGAAGAGATAAAAAAGGCAAAAGAGGACGCTATGGCACAGTTCAAAAGTGATTTTCTCTATAAGCTGCAGCGTAATATAAACGATGCGATAGACCGTATTGATGAATTGAACAGAGCTTTGAAAAATGCACGCTTTGGAAATGATACTTATCGTTTTAAAGTCGAGCCTGCACCGGAATACAGAGAGTATTATGATATGATAACGTCCGACTTGCTGATGAATGGTGACAATACTTTGTTTTCTTATGAATTCACAAACAAATATCAGAGCACACTCGATAGTCTTTTTTCTCAGATAATATGCCTTTCGGACAATGACCGTGAGAATGCAGCCAGAAACATCGAAATGTTCAGCAAGTATACAACATATCTATCTTTTGATCTTTATTCAACGGATATAAACGGCACAACAGTCAAGCTGTCCAAATCAATGTCCACCAACTCAGGCGGTGAAACTCAAACTCCGTTTTATATTGCTGTGCTTGCTTCCTTTGCACAGCTTTACAAGGTGAACGACAATAAGGAAACAGGCAATACTTTCAGACTGGTCATATTTGATGAGGCATTTAGCAATATGGACAGTGAAAGGAGCAGAGAGAGCATTAAGCTGTTAAAGTATTTTAAACTACAGGCTATAATTTGTGCGCCTTCTGATAAAGCAGCCAATATTGCTCCAATAGTAGATTCTACGCTTCTTGTCAACAAAGAGATGGGCAAAAACGGATATAGATCAAGCATTATAAAATGGACAAAAGAAATGAGTGACAGTTATGGATCATCGCAAACGGATACTTAACGACCTGCTAGATAAATATGAAAAGAGCACTCAGACTGAATTCAAGCGGCGAATAATGATCGACTGTACAAGGTCAAATTATCTGGACATTACCGACCCTGAGCAGAAAAAGCAATTTCTTAATGCGGTCACAGAGCTGTCTGAGAAAGAGCTAATCTTTTACGATTGGGAGCGCAAGGGGTATGTAGTGAAAAACGTCTGGCTCAATATTGATAAGGCAGACGAAGCGTATGCGTTTATCGGAAGAAAAAGCACTTATTCTGCTGCCAATGAGCTTGCTACATTGTTTGGTGAGTATCTTGAACGAATAAATACTGCGTGGATCGCTGATTATCTCAGCAGACAGATCAGTGAGATCACCGAAAGATCGAAGCTGGTAGAAAAGTGGCAGAGCGATATGATGCTTGTTAGGAATATTCTCAAAGCACTTGATGAGATAGACAGACTTATCAGCAGTATCTCTATGCGGGCATTCAGTATACGCTTGTTTGCTGACTCTAAGTTTTTTGAAAAAAACATTAAAAAATATATCGTTGATATAGCATCAAAAAATGAGCCTGAACTTGAAGCTATGGACGAGCTTTCAGAAAGAGAGATCCTTGCACAGATCGGTATTATTATGATGCCTGAGATATTTGAATTCTGCGGGGATATGACCATAGGTTTTGCAGATGGAGAGGTAGATTATTCACCTATCAGAAGCGGCTCATGTATAACAAGTGACAGCGTGAAGGATATCCGATACATAACACTTGACAGCCGTATTTCAAGAATCTTGTTTATCGAGAACAAAACTAATTACTCAGAATATTGCCTTAACTCGAAACTCTCTGACGAATTGGTCATATTTCATGGCGGATTCTACAGCCCGGCACACGGAGTATTTTTCCGTTTTATAGCTGATGCAGCCGAGAAAAACGATATCCCTGTTTTCTTTTGGGCAGATATTGATTACGGCGGTTTCAGAATGTTTATCAGGCTTCGGGATAATATTGTCCCTGCTCTCAAGCCATTAAATATGGATACTGAAGCATTTTCTTCTCATTCCGAGAAGCTGTTGGGAAGAAACGATAAGTATATTCATAAAACGCTTCAGTTGCTTACCGACCCTGATTATGAGTGCTTTTATGATGTGATAAACATGATCGCTAAAAGAAAGGGGACCGTAGAGCAAGAATGCTTTTTGCTTGACGATAACCCGGTTTTGGTATAGAACTGAAAGTTCTGTGCATGACAGATACTAGATCATATAGTACTAATATGTAAAAAACACAGAGCTGACCTCACAAGAGATCGGCTCTGATATCAACGGAACACGTCCATAACTTTGGGCCTTATTACCCCTAAAAGATACTAAAAGCTGTGTTAATCCGCCTTGCTTAACTTGCTCTGAAATGCCTTAAAATAGGGCATTTGCAGAATTGGCAAAAAGTCGCATAAGAACATTTGTGCGATTCAAGTCCCGTTTGCCGCACCAAGTTAGAAAGCTTGCAAATCCTTTATTTACGAGGGTTTGCGAGTTTTTTGTTTTACAATAAAAACAGCTTCCGAACAGCCGCTGACAACTGCTCGGAAGCTAATGCTTTACCTATCATATATCGCTTATCCCTGCACTATCTTTCTTCTTGCACATGATCCTATAACCCACTCTCCCGTAAATAAAACTCAGAACCCAGCCTGCCGGCATTGACAGCCATACTGCCGATACGCCTATGACCGATACCAGAGCGTAGGTGAAAATAATTCGGAACGTGAGATTTATTATGCTTCCGGATAAAAACAGCTTCAAACACCCAAGCCCCCTTAACATTCCGTTAAAGCTTGAATTTATTCCCATTATTATATAACAAAACGCAAGGTCTGTCATGTAGCCCATGCCTGTTTCTATGGCGGAAGCTGAGGAGCTTGACAAGTCCATAAAAAAGCCCAAGAATCGCCGCCTGAGAAGCATTATCACTGCAAATTCTATCACCGCTATGCCTGCGCATAACAGCACGCTCGCCTTGTAGCCCTCTCTGATACGCTCTTTTTTGCCTGCCCCAAGATTTTGTGCCGTGTAGGTGGATACCGCATTTCCACAAGCTATGAACGGCATTATGGCAAAGGAGTCTATCTTTGAAGCCGCCGTGTACCCTGCAAGCACGTCCGAGCCAAAGGGATTGACAGCAGACTGCACAATTAACATTCCCACCGACACCACTGACTGCTGTATCACCGATACTGCCGCATAGGACGACATCTCTTTTAACACCGCCCCCGAAAAGAAGCTGAACTCTGCTCTTTCATGGTCTTTTCTGTATACCTTGTCAGTAAGAAGCAGAAACGATATC
>ENA-OPFG01001289-OPFG01001289.1-human-gut-metagenome-genome-assembly--contig:-NODE-1289-length-13253-cov-2.093423_pt1 | contig 13253 bp, 10 predicted proteins | sample MGYA00241304_ERZ501542 | MGnify/ENA primary metagenome ERZ501542 (study PRJEB25962, sample SAMEA2042427) | human gut metagenome | biome: human gut; feature: human-associated habitat; material: faeces...
AAAGTCGCTGTGCCCCAGCCACTCCTGAATGTGCTTGAGGGGAACGCCGTTGGCCAGCAGCAAGCTGGCGCAGCTATGCCGCAGATCGTGAAAACGCATCCGGCGCAAGCCGTGGCTCTCCAGAAACTTCGGAAATGCTGAAGTCAGATAATTGGCCCGCATCCGCTCGCCCAGCTCGTCCACAAACACAAAGCCATCATATTCGTGATTGTAACAGTTGCCGCAGATCTGCTCATTGAGTTCCTGCGCCTCTTTCACCTGCAAAAAGTATTCCCGGAAGCTGCCAATCAGCGGCAGGGTACGCAGACTGGACTTGGTCTTGGCAGACTGCTGTTCAATTTCCGTCTGCTTGCCATCAACAGTAATCGTCGTAACGGTTCGTATGACCGAAATCGTTCCACGCTCAAAGTCGATGGCGTCCCACTTCAGCCCCAACACTTCGCCCCGACGGAATCCATAAAAAGCGGCCACCAGCACCGGCAGCTCCAGCTTGGTTCCCCGAAGGGCTTCAAACATCTTCTGCATCTCCTCTGCCGAAAGGAAAACCGGCTGAAAGCTGTTTTTCTTTGGCCTATCCACCTTGTCCGCCACATTCTGCACCAGCATATCGGTCTTGACCGCATATTTCAGCGCCGAGTGGATAATCGCGTGATAGTGGATGACCGTATTCGGCTTTACCTTTCTGAGCATTTCGGAATAAAACATCTGCAAGTGTCGGGCTTCCAGCTCCCGCAAGGTCAGATTCCTTTGGCGGAAGTACGGTCCGACTGGCCTCTTGATCATTGCGGCGTAAGAACTGTATGTTGCCACCGCCAGCCGTCCCTTGGCGATTTCCAGCCATTCCAGCAGATAATCGGCAAACAGCATATCACTGCTCAGGACGCCTACCTCTTTAGGCAGCTCAAACTCCGCCCGAAGCCTCGCCAGCTCCGCCTCCGCCTTGCGCTTGTTGCCCTTTTCGGGAAGCCCCAGCGCGATCCATTTCGTTTTCCGCTGCCCTCCGGCGTTTCTATAGTTCAGCACGGCGTAATACCTGCCGTTTTTCAATGTCAGATGTCCTGCTACCAATTTCATTTCCTCCTGTCCTTTGTATTTGCAGAACAAAACTCCAAACCGACAGCATCAGTATACCATCGGTTTGGGGTTCTCTCTATTCTGCGAATTGTTTTATCGTAGCCGTATCGGTACGAATCAGCGGGCATCCCGGTTTCGTTCTCTCTGCCGCTTCAGCAATTCCAGCCCCTTGATGATGTCCCGGCGCATTTGCTCCTCGGTGTAGCCGGAGGGGAAGTATTTCCGCAGCTCCTCCCGCTTGAATTTGAGCTGCTCCTGCTGATTCGGCTTTTCCTCCGACATCACCGCATAAATCATCTGATCGTCCAACAGACCATCTTGCGACAGCTTTTTAAGCCGTATACTTTGTGCGTGGGACGGCGTGCAGTCGTTGAGATTCATCGCATCCAGCAGTATCCGTTGTTCCGACTTATCTAAGTACGAGATTTCTACCGCAGGGTTGAAAGCGATTTTATTATCGTCTACCATTGAAAGCAGCTCGGGAATCAGGTAGGTCAGGCGGATATATCGTAATACCTGATTGCGGCTGTCTCCGCCATCTAAACCAATTTTTTCTGCCGTTAGTAACTTCTCCCCAACTTGGGGAGAAGTCATACCCTGATGATTCAGCGCATCCCTTTTCATCTTGTAGGCGAATGCCTTTTCGCTGGGCAGGATGGTCTCCCGCTGCAAGTTGGCATCCACCATTGCGATCACCGCTTCATCGTCAGACAGCTCCCGGACGATGACAGGCATCGTCTCGACGCCCAGCACCTGACACGCCGCCAGTCGCCGGTGACCGGAGATCAGCTCGTAACCGCCGTCCGGCAGCGGCCTTGCCAGCGCCGGGGTGATGGCTCCCACCTTGCGGATGCTCTCGATCATCCGCTGCATCTCCTCGTTGTTCTGCACCTTGAAGGGGTGACCCTTGAACGGGTGCAGCTCGGCCAGTGGAATATTCCGCACCCGCTCCAGTTTGGCATCGTCCCGCTCCGCCTGCGTGGAAAACAGATCGTCCAGCGTGGGTAAAGTAAAATCCGATTTTCTCATTGTGTTGTCCTCACTTTCATAGTTTTTTCTTTCGGGGTTTTAGGGCACGCCCTAACGAGTGTTTTTGCGCTCCGGCTCTGCCGGGAGTAAAAACGCACTGCTCGCTCAGATGACGCAGGCATCGCAAGCGGATACACTGTTTGGCTCCGACAGGAGTAAAAACAGTCTGCTCGCTTAGACTGCGCAGGCGTAATTCTCGCTTACTTTAATTCATTCAAAATTGCTTCCAGCCTGCTCAGAATTTCCTCTTTCTGAAGCTGTGGAAGCTCCGCTTTCAGGCCGTTCAGCATCCGAAACAGGCGGTAATCCCGCTCCGTGATGGCCGCTTTGACCTCTTTTCCAAGCCCCAGCCGCCGCAGATATTCCGACAGCGACAGAGAACAGAACCGGGCATTTTCCAGCAGCTTCTGCTTCTCCTGCTCGGTCACACGGACATTGATCCCATAGTTTTTGCTGCGCATTTGTTCACCCCCTTTCTTCGGTTTGTGACGGCAATGACGGTTGTGACGGGGATTTCCTTATATAGCGATCCCGGCGTCATTTGCGTCATCGCCGTCACGGCGCAGAAATTTGATGAGTCGGCTTTTGCCTGTGCGCTTGGTGCGATACTCGATGCCCAGCGGCTCCAGCACCTCATAGGCGAACTGGCCGAGATACTTTGTGACCATATTGGGCGTGACCTCCTGCTCCTTCATTTCGGTCAGCAGCTCCGTGGCCGTGCCCACCCATTCGGTGCGGCACTCCATAAAGTCCACCACCCGAAACAGAAATTTCGGCAGCTCTGCCTTGTGAATATCCTCGCTGTTCTTGCGCTCCACCAGCTCCCAGACAAGGTCGTTAAACTGCAAGGTCAGTTCCTGATATTCCACGTCCCGCCCGCTGACTAGCAGCGTAGCGGCGTTTCCGCTGCGCTTACGGCGCAGAATAAAGTTGGTGTCCGCAGCGCCGATGATACCGGTGGAGCCGCTGACATCGTTAAAGGGATCGTCGCTGTCTTGCAGCTTTCGCAGGTGATGCACCAGCAAAATGGCGATGTTGAAGCCGTCGGCAATGCGCTTGATGGAGGAAATGTCATCGTAATCGTTGCCGTACATTCCCGCCTTTCCGGCGCTGCCTTTGGAGTCCCGCACCTTTTGCAGCGTGTCGATGATGACCAGCTTGGTAGCGGAATGCTCGGTCAGAAAGTCCGTGATCTGCTCCTCCAGCCCGCCGCCGATCAGCCCGGAGGTCACGGCGAAATACAGGTTGTCCGGGGCGCTGTCGGTAAGATTGTAGAGCCGGTCTTTGATGCGGCGCTGGGTGTCCTCAAGGCTCAGATAGAGCACATCGCATTGCAGTGTAGGCAGCCCCCAAATAGAGTTTCCCTGCGCCACTTGCAGCCCCAGCCACAGCATCAGCCAGCTTTTGCCGATCTTGCTGGCACCGCTGATGACATTGACACCCTGCGAAATAAGGCCGTCTACGATGAACATCGTCTTGCTCATCGGCGTGGACAGCAAGGTCTCTGCGTCCACGGTTTTCAGTTTGTTACCCATAGAAATTTCTCCTTTGTAGAATGTTAGAAGTGGATTTTGGCGGGGGCGGATGGAAACGGTCACCCGCACCCGCTTTGCTATCCCAAAAGCCTTGGAAATCAAGGCTTTCCCGGTGCTTAATGTTCTACGCTGCGCCGCCGCCTGGCCGAGTCCGCCTTCTGCTTGCGCCGGATGGAGCGCCCGCATTCCGGGCAGTATTTCTGCCGGTTGCTGCCGGGAGCAAAGGGCTTTCCGCACCGTTCGCAGAGCCGTGTGCGCTGCCGGTAAATGTCGGCGTAAAGTGCCTTATCGGTGGGCAGAACCGCTCGCCGAAAGTACTTACACAGCAGCGAATAGGAAATCATCTGCACGCACACGCAGCCCTCGCCGTCGTCCAGCAGCATGCAATTGCCACCGTCGTAGTTGGCGCACAGCCGCCGGATCAGCCGGTTGCAGCGTGCCCTTTGGGCGGGCGTCAGGCGTTTGATCTCATCCAACCTTCTTCACCTCTTTCTCCATCACATAGTTGATGACGCTGATTTTCGGGATCTTCAGCGTCGTGCCGATCTTCACGGCGTGGATGTACCCGTAGTCGATCAGCTTGTACGCCAGCTTGCGGCTGATGCCCAGCATCTCCCGAAGCTCTTTGACGGTCACGATGTCCGGGTATTCCGGAAACATCATCTGATAAAGCTCTCTGAGCTCTCCTTTCTTCATAGGTTTGAACCTCCTTTGTCTGTTCTGAAGCCGCATTTCTGCGGTAATTTTTGCTTGCTGCCACTCATCTGTATCGTTCCTGCCCCGGAGTCTCACCACGGCGTATCGCTTCTTTGATGCGCTCGTTCCTTTTTCGGGAAGTCGTGGCGTCACTTGCCGGAAGCATATCCTTTGGAGGCGGCGATTCAATTTTCAAGGTACACAGGGAGACAGTCCCCTCAATAGGTAGCCAGCGAGAAGGGCTGTTTTTTAACCCCCTCACTAATCAACTGGGAAATTTTTTTCGATTTGTACGAAGGAACTTTGAAAAAATTCTTTGAAATCCTCTCTACTAACCAACTGGGAAATTTTTTCGGATTTGAACGAAAGAACTTTTGAGAATTTTTCTGCGAACCCCTCTACTACTTAATTGGGAATTTTCCGGCAAAAATAAAAAGAGTTTTGAAGAAAATTTTTAAGCGCCCCTCCCACTAATCAACTGGGAACTTTTCTGGCAAATAACAAATAGGATTTTGAAGGAAATTTTTCAGGGCCTTCCTACTAACCAATTGGGAACTTTTTCGAGATTTTGGCAAAGTAATTTGAAAAATTCTCTCAACTTTTCAAAAGGTCCCTCTACTTACTCTGAATAAGGGGTGCCATTTGGCAGGGTGTTTCGAGAAATTTCTCAATTTTTCTATCAAGACGCAAAAAAAGCGCAGCCTCCGGATTTCTCCGAAGGCTACGCCTCTAAATATACTATTCGGTTTTCAGCAGTTATACTGATTCGCTATTTCTGTTCGCAATGTCCATTCTATCTTATTGCTGATAATGATGTGCGTTGCGTGAAGCCGTGGCTATCTGTTTCTCCAAAAAGTTAGATACATCTGAGCAACCGATTCAAGCAACACTCCAAGAATATGCATAATGGCAAAGATGCATACTGCAGCAACATATTTCAATGCCTGTAAAGGAATAATTGGCCGTATGAGAGCAATTCCTATGAGAATAACTAAGTAAATAATTTCAACAATGACATTGTATGCAATGTTGGAAAGCAAAATTTGGAATAGAGACAGCTGTTTTCCGCCCACAGGTTTATATTGAGTAGAGTCAGCCATTTCCTCCTTTAGACTTTTGATGTTTGCATTGTCTGCTGTAACCAGTATGGAAATAATTGCAACAGAAAATGAAACAAGAATGGCAACGACATTGATTTGGACATTCACAAATTCGGAAAAAGTTGACCGGATGGTTTCCTCGTTGCCGATGTTAAATATGAGTGCACCTGCCAATGCCAAAAGCCCCAAAACTACCGGAATCAAATATTTTACCCATATTCGTTTTCTGGATTGATAATAGTCCCTAAGTGGAACAAGTAATATTGTCTTCATATTCTACCACCCATTGAGGCAATGAACTCCTGAGCCTTCACAAAAAAATCCGAGCTCTCCACTTCGTTTGTGACGCTTTCACCCTTCACCTTTAAGAAATGCTTCATTCCCGTGATATTAGTATCCACTTCAAAACTTCCGGCGTCATTTGTCCCTATAATCTTAATACGCTTAATCTTGCCCTTAGCTTTGTCTTGCGAATCCTTAAAATATTCCTTAATTAAGTTTTCCGGAAAGCATTTATATCCTTTAGGACGCTTCAAGCAAATATCAACTTCGTCAGCGATGTCAGTTCTTCCTGCAAACCGCATAAAGCCATCCTTAATATCGTCTTTGTATACTGTCAACTTGAGGACTGACATTGTTTTGGCTCTTTTGATTGAAGATAGGAAATCTTCTCCCGGCATAATCTGACTTTCAATGGTGTAGTGGTACGGGTCATTTCCGTCTTCATTGAACTTCTTGAATTGTTCATTCAAGTAGTCGATAATACACTTTAGAGTTATGCCATAGTGATTGCTTTCGTGAACTGCAAGAAACCTGTTTTCGCCTTTTGCAAGGCGAATGCATAGATGTGTCTTTTCTTCGTCTCCATCCTGAGGTCTCTTTCGTCGTCCTCGCTCCTGCATAGTTTCAGTGTCGATTTCATTCCGAACGTGGTTGTATTTTGCCGACTTGAAAATCACATCATAATTTCCGTTTTTCAAATCCTCGTAAGAATCTAACCACACGACCTTTTCTGACGATGTAATGTCTTTCTTGCGTTCAGGAAGTCCTTTTGTCATTATATATTCCAGCAATTGGGAAAAAGCGATGATAATCTGATCCGTACTGTAAGCCGAATCATCTTTTGCATCTTTATGCTTAGAGATAGAAAGGTAGTAGAAATAGATAGGCACTTTTTTCCACAGTTCTTGCTCTCTCATATTCCGCCTCCTTAAAGCACTTCCGAAAGCAGTTGCCAGTTTTCATCGTGGATATTGTCTGAGTACTTGTCTACGCAAATGCATAGTTCTCCACTTTGTTTATCCTGTCTGACAATGCCACCCTGTAGGTTGTATCCATCAAGGTATTTTCTCAAAACGCCGAATTTCTTTGCAGTGAAGCGATCAATATCTTCACTGCTTCCTGACTTTGTAAAACCACCTTTTGTTTCTATAATCCAGATATCGCCATCATTTGTGCCAACCACATAATCGGGGTAAAAGGATTTTTGTTTTCCAAAGTTATCCGTATAAACAATCGAGAAATACTCTGAGCCCTTATCTCCGTTCTTATAGAACCACTTCACTTTGCCACTACCTTCGCAAAAACGCTCAAACAGCTTCTCCGGCATAGATCTCTTTTCCGCAGAAGATAAATACCCTGTATAGACATTCTTGGTGTATTCCATCTGTGACTTTGATGTTCCGTCATATGTGAAAATCATTTCAAGAGGAAACCCCACTGGTTTTTCTGTTATCCGGGGAATTGCAAGCGTTAGCTGCAAAGACTCATCAGCCATAGCATCACGGACATCTTCTATAAGCCTTCGCTCGTTGTTGATAATAAATGCATATAGGTTTCGTGTTTCCAGACGAAGAATTTTTGCGTCGCACCGAACTCCGTTTAGGAACAGCTTACGCATAATGGTATTAGTGCTGCTATAGTCCAAATTGGCTTTGTACCCAATCTCAGCGACACAGTGATGATACTCTTTGCCGTGTTTATGCGTATTCAATGGCTCGTGAATCGAGATGTCATTTAATTCTGTGATTTGGTCTTTGCTCAGTACGCTGACGGAACCAGATTTGGTAAAATCCACAATATCTTCGTTGAAAGAATAGCCATAAGCTTCTAACTGACTTTGGTTTTTATCGAGGTCTGTAGCGGTATGGTATTTTTTCTCAAAGAACTTCCAAATAACTTTGAGTGCAAACTTAGCATCGCGTGGAAATGGAATATCAGTTTTAAATTGGCTGATAAGCGTAAAGGAACGATATTCCGGCTTCAAGAATACTTTATAAGCATCTAATGCTCCCGTGCCCAAACTCAATTTAACGCTTTCCGTAAATTTCTCATCCAGCGTATAAAGATAACAGCAATCTAAAAGGTCTTCGCCATAATGCTTTGCTTCCGGCATCCGGCGAATCCTTCCAATCGTCTGAATTTCAAATACCTCGCTCATATTGTCACGGAGCTTCACGAGAATCTGCGCTCTTGGGCAATCCCAACCGGTAGCAACCGCCTGTTTGATAATTACAGCTATTGGAGTAGCGTCATTATCTTCAATATCCTCAAGGTTCTGTTTCTTATCAGACAACCATACCGATAGAAGGTTATTCTCGTAAGTAATGCCTTTGCTTTCGAAGTACTCTTCGACACGGTCAAGCAGTGCATCTGATTTATTCGGTAATTGGACGATAATCAATGGATTTACGCCAGAATCTTTCTTGGCGTATGCGGCTCGTAAGTCTCGTTGCTTCTCGAGGGCTTTATCCAGCAGGTAGGATATCTGATCTTCAACGCTAATATGCTGTTCAAAATTTTCATTGATTATCAGGAGCTTTTTTATCAGGCCTTCAGCAATAACATCTTCTTCTGGAATCTCTATCAGCAGAGCATTCTTGTAGTTTTTAGGTGTAGCGGAACAACGGATAATCTTATTCGCATTGAACAGGGCAAGAATGTCATCTGCTTTGATCGTATCATTCTGATGTGACTCGTCAACAATTATGGTAAAAGTCAAACCGTTGTCAATTGCATTCTGAATATGTTCGACAAAGTTTGTTCGCTCACTATCCTTAAGTGCATTGTTCCCTTTCTTAGTAAGCTTTTCCCAGTTGATGAAACAGGCATCATTTTCTTCAAAGCCAGAAGACATTATATCGGATAAGAGTTTTGTGTTGCTGCCGTGAATGTATTTATCCATTTTGGCTTTACTCTGTAATTCAAGATTACCTTTTCCGGGGGTAAGCCAAACAAACACTGCTTTGTTTGTGCTCTTCAGATACTCATCCATAAAGTGTGTAAGGATAATGGTTTTGCCGCTACCAGTACAACTCTTCAGGATAATATCCCTATTGGGCTCTCCCATAGCTTCCATAAGGGCCTCAATGGCTTTAAGTTGAAAATTTGCAAGCGTGATCCCCATATTTATCCCTCCAATTCTTTGTAGTAATAATCCGGAATAACATTCACTGCAATGTTATATTCCTGCAGCGCTTGCGCTTGCTGAGCGTCCAGCAATACATCGTGCCCCATATAGAGCTTTCGGCATCTCTTACAGATACCTTCATCATCCAAAAATATCTCTAACTCCTCATCTGTCAGCACGATGGCAATTTCCTCGTTGCCCGTAAAATTGATGCCGTTTTCCAGCTCCACCAGCTCCCGGATATGGCGGAGCAGTTCATCGGCGTACTCGTAGTACATACGATCCGAAATAGGTACATAGTCAACTTTATAGTATTTCAGGCTGGCGGCATAGTCTTCTTTATCAATGACACGGCGGATGCGTTCGTAGGTCACATCCCGACAAATGCCGTTTTCGTTGTTGGTGCAGAGGATAAAACGACGGGCGCTGCCCTCGTGCTCGGCGTTGTATTTGAGGACGGCATTGCCTGTAGTTCCACTTCCTGCAAAGAAGTCAAGAATCAGGCTATCATCGTTTGAAGCAATTTGCAAAATTCGCTCTATGAGCCGTGTCGGCTTAGGTGTATCAAAGGGAACCTTACCGTTAAAAGTGGAAATAAGTTCTTTCTTTGCTTCATCTGTATGTCCAACATCAGAGTGAAGCCATAAATTAGTTGGAAGCTTTCCACCGACATTTGTCAAATAGGTTTTTCGAGCTATTCCGCCCTTTCCTCCTTTTGTAAAGAAAAATTTAGGCCACTGTCCACGGTTATACACAGCTTGGGCTTTTTCTCTTGAAACGCTTAACGATTCAGATAGAACAATTGCTTGGACTCCCGATCTCACATCAGCTTCTGGTACGCCACAAACTTCAGCACGTTTTTGAGAGTCCCCTAAGTCACGAAGCTCATACTCACACCAGCCACGCATTGCTGTCAGCATTACTTCTTGTGAGTACCGCCAGTGTGATCCATTGCTTGGATAAAGCATTTTTCCTGTGAATGGATGCTGAATTGCATATACCATTCCTTGATGAGTAGATGCATCAGCTGCATAAGCATTATCTGTTCGCCACATAGCAAAATCATTATCAGGATTTTTGTATTTTGCGTCCATTTCGGCAGTTCGTGGGAGCTTTTTAGGACTCCAACTTTCTGAACGGCTATAAACCAGAAGATGCTCCACTTCGGTCACAATGCCCTTGGAGTCGTTTCTTGCTGAGTAATTGCGTTGCCACGCTATGTTCGACACGAAGCAATTCTCGCCAAAAATCTCATCACACAGTAACCGTAGACCGGCTTCCTCCCGGTCGTCGATGGAGATAAAGATCACACCATTCCCACTCAAAAGTCGTCTGGCAATTTTGAGTCGTTTTTCCATAAATGACAGCCATTTTGAATGCGTAAAGCAGTCGTTCTTATCTACAAAAGCATCGTCATAGATGAAGTCTTTATTGCCCGTATTATACGGAGGATCAATATAGATGAGGTCAATCTTACCACGATGCGTCTTTTCCAACAGTTTCAGTGTGGCAAGGTTATCCCCTTCAAGCAGGAAATTCATCTGCCCACCGTGGTCAATAAACAGATCTGCCTCTTCGGCCAGTACTGGCGTATGGGTATCCAACACCTCATCGATTTCCTCCCGATGCTCCTCGAATACGAGACCGTACTTTTTCCCGTTCACATCTTTTTCGAGTTCGGACAGGTAGGAAAGCAGGTTGCCCGTATTCTCATCCTGCGGTGCTGCGGTGATAAAGGCACGAATCTGCTTGATTTTGTCCAGCAGATCGTCCCGCTTCTTTTTCGAAATATTGGTGCTCATTGCATATTCTCACTTTCTTATAGCTCTTCGGTAACACAAATTGGCTCACCATCTTCGTTTTTTTCAAACCGCCCTATCGAATACTCTTGTGCGAACAGGTGACAATGCCATTTACCGGGCTGTTGTGACACTTTGTCTGATAACGAGGTAATGATGATTGTAAATAACTCTTTATAGCGTTTTGAAAAGCGATTCTCCAGTATCAACTCAATTGAAATACGCTGTCCTACTTGTTTCTCCATAAAATTTGAAGAAGCATAAAAGACAAATTCATCTTTTGCCCCAGGTGACAGTGTCATCTTTAGATTTTCTTGATTAACTGCAGCGTTTCCCCAACACAAGTCGCGAGTCCTTGCTGTTCCGCAATTATATTGAACAGTAATGACAGATTCTGTCGTATTAGTCAGTTCTATTGACAATCCTAATACTTTTTCTCCTTTATGTGATCCAATCTGGATAAACTTTTTCTTAGGGTCATTCACCAGCTCCCGGCTATCGACTTCATATGCCTTCCAATTGCTCACGAGTACAAAAGGCCTCATTTCTAAGCGGTAATGATCTTGTTCAAGTTCAATTACTCTCCTAGACAGTTCATTTGCTTTATTTGACGCTTGTAATGCGAGCCAGCCAAGGATTATAGTTCCCCAAAAACTTAAAAGTGTTCCTATATATCCCAGTAACTCTCCTGCACTCCACTCAGCAACAAGAAAAGCAATGCCACTATTCCACTTAAATAGTATATGAACAATAATTAAGGGTAGTAAAGAACATAAAATTATCAAGATAACAACAGTTATCTTACTATGCTTGCGAATAAATTCTAAGATTTTATTCATAGAAATTCACCTGATTCAAATCTTCAAATCATCTTTCTTCTTGTTTACAGTAGCGTTTCCAGCCCCAATTTATTTTCCATTCTCATCCGACTGCCACTTCGACCTTTTTGCCGCTGAAGGCCACGCCGTATTTATAAATCGTCCTGACCCCGGCGGTCGTCAGCTCGGTTTCGTATTTCTTATCGTTGATCTGCTGCAAGGCCGTCTCGGACAGCTTTTTCAGCTTTTCGTCGCTGCAATTCTTCTCCGCTTTCAGTTCGATCAGGATGCCCGGAAGACCCTTTTGCGTGGGCTTCAGTTGAATGTCATAGCGCCCGTCGCCGGATTCCCGGTTGGAGGTCACGAAAGCGCCGCCCAGCAGGGCGCACAGCCCCAGCATAAAGCCGTGGTAGAAATTCTCCCCGGCAGTATCGAAGGAGCTGACCGACTGGGTCAGCAGCGTTTGGATCTGCGCTTTCAGCCGTGCGTTATCGCCGGAGAAGATGGCCTCCTGAACGGAAATCGCCGTGGACGGCGGGATCAGATTCTCCAGCCGCTGCAAAATCTCCTTGTTATACACCAGAGAAATCTCCCGGTTGGGCAGGGAAACCTCGCACATAAAATCGCCGCTGAAGGAGGGCGTGGTTTTCAGCGCCTTCAGATAGCCGGTCACCAGCAGGAAGCTGTAAATGGTGGAGGGATTGCTCTTGATCTGCGGATAGATCACGCCGGTGTCGATGAAGGTGGTGAAGGTCTCGCCGTTGACCAGGGAGGTCAGACGGTTATAAATCTCATCATCTGCCTGGGCAAGCACTTCCCCGATAATATCGTTGCTGCCGGTGGAGACCCAGAAGGGCCTCGGCTCACACTCGTTACTGAAGTAGTTGACCACCGACCACGGGTTGAAAATCTCCGTCTTGCCGAAGCGGTAGCCGTCGTACCACTGGCAAATTTCGTCGTACTTATCGGCAGCGCCGTAGTATTCCGCCATCTCCATCACCTCGTCGGCGGTGAAGCCGAAGTAGGCGCTGTATTTGTTGTCCAGCACGGAGTTGATGGACAGGTTGTTCATCCCGCTGAAGATGCTCTCCTTGGCCACCCGCAGAATGCCGGTGAGGAAGCCGAAGGACAGGTGCTGATTATCCTTGAACCCGCCGGAAAACAGGTTTCGCATAAACCGGATGACCTTGTCGTAATAGTCCTTCTGATAGCCCTGCTGGATGGGGGTGTCGTACTCGTCGATGATGATAATGGGCGCAACGGCATAGTGCTTGTGCAGCATAGCGGACAGGTCCAGCAGTGCTGAAGCCAGCTCTACCTCGCTGACCTTGCCGTCTGCCAGCTTTTCATAGGTCTTTTTGCTGTACTCGTCGCACTTATCGCTGGCCAGCAGTTCCTTGTGCCGCCGGGTCTCCTTTGCGAAAATATCCCGAATGGCCGCAAAGGTCTCCTCCCAAGTATCAAACTTCACATCCTTGAAGGTCAGGAAGATCACAGGGTACTTGCCCTGATAATCCCGGTACTTCTGGCCGCAGGCCCAGATCTTCTTATCCCGGAAGTAGACGGAGGTATCCTTGTCGCTCTTTTCAAAATAAGTGCGCAGCATATCCATATTCAGCGTTTTGCCGAAACGCCGGGGGCGGGTGAACAGCGTCACCATCGGACGCTCGTCGATAAAGTCCTTGATCATCATCGTCTTGTCGATGTAGTAGTATTCCGACGAGGCAAGGCAGTAGTTGGACACACCGATGGGCAGGGGCAGCTTCGGCGCGCGCTCCGTCTTGCGGAAAGCG
>ENA-OPFG01001293-OPFG01001293.1-human-gut-metagenome-genome-assembly--contig:-NODE-1293-length-13232-cov-1.537072_pt1 | contig 13232 bp, 9 predicted proteins | sample MGYA00241304_ERZ501542 | MGnify/ENA primary metagenome ERZ501542 (study PRJEB25962, sample SAMEA2042427) | human gut metagenome | biome: human gut; feature: human-associated habitat; material: faeces...
TGCCCTCATATCCTTACGCACCTGCAGGCGTATATTATAATCTTCTATCGCTTCTTTGGAATCCACTGTTGCATCCACCATCGAATACTTCATAGCCTGTAACAGAGTGATTGAACAAACTGCAGCTACTGTTAATATGATATAAATGAATACCAATGTAGTAGAACGGTCAAACACTTCGTAATAACCAGTTGTGGAAAATGCGATAAAGAAACCCGGTAAAAATGTAACAATCGTATGGCATAATAACTGGATCACAATACCCCGGATCGTCATTTTCTGTTCAATAAAATAGATCAATGCCATCAAAATTGCCGTCTCAATCACCAGCATAAGGATTCTTTCATATCCGGACAAAAACAACTCTCCTGCTGTTGCATCAATCTCCTGTGAATGATCCCTGATATATTCTATAATTGTCCAAAAACTCTTGTAACCTACTAACATAACGGATTCTGTTGCACTGTATGCAACAGCCCACGCTACAACCTTCCGGTAAGATATCTGCCGTTTGCAGCAAACAATGGCAATCAACAGAACCGGCAACAGAGCCATCAACGCTCCAAAAAATGCAACAAATAACAGATATGGTATATAATGTGCATCCATAAACTGCTGAAAATCCGTATGGTTAAACAGATATGACAGACTATGTTCCTTGCATCCCCACTGCATCCCCATATAAGACAGGATTCCTGCTAAGGAAAGCAATACGATTCCTTTCCGTTCCATCGGATATTTTATCCACAACACAACCAGAATGACCAATGGAATGATCAGACTGATAAACACATTTACAACTAATGCACTAATTACCAAACCCATACTTTTTCTCCTTTGTCCCCTTATACCTGCATTTCTATTTTAATGCTTTTTGAAGTGCCTTCAGATTCTCCTTCATCAAGGTGATATAGTCCGTTCCTTCCTTCTCCTGCTCTGCGGTGATACCTTCAATCGGATTCAACACCATTGTCTCGGCGTCTGCCTCGTTTGCAATTGTCTGTGCCACTTTCGGACTCACTAACTCCTCAAAGAAAATGACATGAATATCCTCTTTTTTACAGAAATCGATCAGTTCTTTCATTCTTGCAGAATCCGGTTCAGAATCCGCTGTCAATCCCTCAACTGCTTCCTGTTTCAGGCCGTATTCCTTGCACAGATATCCAAATGCCTGATGAGCCACAACAATCGTATCCTTCGAGATGTCTTTCAATCCCTCCCGGAAAGTCTCGTCTAATTCCTTCAATTGTTCCACATAATCTGCTGTCCTGCGGCACTGCCAGACAATGGCATGATACACGGGTTCTCCTGTCTCCTTGTCCCAGACGATCGTTGTCTCGCGCTGGTTTGTAATGCCAATGGCGGCAATGTCCTCCGCCGAGGCGCCGATCTGGTTCATGGCCGACAGCGCCACGCCCAACTGGGTGGTCCAGATCTCGTTGGCATCATGCTCCACCCAGCCCGGCTTTGGAAAAAACTGCGTAAATTCCTTCTGTGCCACACTGCACATCTCGCCCTTCTCATTGAAAAGTATACATCTGTTGCTGGTCGTGCCCGCATCTAATGCCATAATATACTTTGCCATGTAAAAATCCTCCAACTCTCTATATTTCCAGCTTTTTTCCTTCTATCCTGCTACAGCTCTTCCTCTACCATGCTCTTCTCTCTGTTGAACGCATCATATATACATGGAATTACTATAAGCGTAAGGATGGTTCCGTATACGAGACCTCCTATTATTGCGATTGCCATCGGCTTTATCATATCTGAGCCATCTCCGATACCTATCGCCGATGTAAACATTGCGAGTATGGTGGTCATCGCTGTCATCAGTATTGGACGAAGCCTTGTACGGCCTGCGTCTATGATTGCCTCATGCTTGCTCATGCCCTCTCTCCTGGCCTGATTGATGTAATCAATGAGCACGATTCCATTATTTACAATGAGACCTGCCAGCATGATAAAGCCAAGCATTGATATGATTCCGAGCTCATTTCCCGTGATGAAAAGAGCTATAAAGCCTCCTGTAAACGCAAGAGGTATACAGAACATGATAATAAACGGTGAAAGCAATGACTGGAACTGCGCCACCATGATAAGATAGATAAATATCACTGCTAGCACAAGCATAAGTACAAGCTGACTCATTGACTCATTTATTGTCTCATCCTCGCCCTCCATGTCTATTGAATAGCCATCAGGAATGCTAAGTTTATCAATTTTAGATTTAATTTTATTGCTTAGTAATGTTACATTATGGTTTTCATCAACCGCACCTGATACTGTAATATATCTTGTCTGAGCATCTCGATGAATGGTACTTAGTGTCTGTTCCTGCGAAATAGTGCAGATATCACTGAGCGGAATCTCCTTTTCACTGCCATCATTATCCTTATAGGTAAATGTAAGGTTTTTAATGTCGTCCACAGTCACATCAGACTGCTCTGCAGATTGTAGGTATACCTCATAGTCCTTTATGTCGGTCGTAATGGTTGTTGCACTCTTTTGAGATGATATCTCACCGGATACGAGCTGGTATACCTGAGCCACCGTATAGCCATACTTTGCTGCTTTTTCCTTATCCACAGTTATCTTAAGCTCATTGATTGTATCTCCAAGACCGTCATCTATATCTGTCACGCCCTTTGTGTCCTTAAGGATATCTGCCACATCACCTGCAAGCTTCTGCAGCTTGTCTATATCATTACCCTTAATCCTGACAGAGAGACCACTTCCGAAAAACTCTGATGAGTCCATAGCCTGTGAAGATGCTGTTACCTTGCAGTCCAGATTCTTTGTGCGTTTTTCAATTTCATCTATTACCTTATCCGATGAAACATCCGACTTCTCATCAAGCAATATATACATGCTCACGCTGTCGCTTCCTGAGCTCATCAGGTTCATGGTCGAGCTGCCGCCTGCTGTAGCTCCTATTGTGTCTATGCCCTTTATATCAGATATTTTGTCCATGACCTTATCAGACAGCTCTGTAAGCTGCTTGAAGTCGAGCTTTTCGTCATCCTTTGCCTCTATGGTAAGTGAAATCTGATTTGACTCCATGTCCATATCCATAAATGTCATTCCCCTTGATATGCAAAGTGCGCCACTGCCGACTAAAAGCACTACTGCCGCAATAAATACCACCGGCTTAAATCTAAGACATATGCCGAGCACATTTGCATACCAATCCTTAAAACGGTCAAACCATGGATGCTTTATATCCTTCGTCTTTTTTAGCATGCCTGAAGCAATTGCCGGTACAAATGTGAGTGCCACAACAAGAGATGCCATAAGAGTAAACGCTACCGTAAGTGCCAGGTCTACAAAGAGCTGTCTCGTGATTCCATCAGTAAAAATGATTGGCGCGTACACACTTACCGTGGTAAGTGTAGAGGCAAAAATGGCTCCTGCCACCTGATTTGCACCCTCAACAGCCGCCTTCTTTACCGAATATCCCTCTCCCCTTAATCTGTAGATATTCTCGATTACTACTATTGAATTATCCACCAGCATTCCTATTCCAAGCACAAGTCCCGACATTGAAATGATATTTAAGGTGATATCCGTAAAATACATAAGCACCACTGCCACAATAACCGATAGCGGTATAGATGCTGCGATAACAAGTGTTGGCTTTATATCCTTTAAGAACAAAAGCAATACGAAAATGGCAAGTATTGCTCCCACTATCATATTCTGCATCACACTTTTTACAACCATGTCGATGTATACGCCCTGATTCATGAGCACTGTGGTGTGTAATCCGTCATTTTCCTTTTCCAGCGAATCAAGCTTGTCCAAAAGACGGTCTGTGACGTCTCCTGTAGAGTAGCCGGTCTGCTTCTCCATGGAGAGCATTATTCCGGGATTACCGTTGACTATCGCATATGTCTCATCCGAGTTGTCAGTCATCTCAACATCTGCCACATCACCGACATGAATAGGAGCTATTCCATCAAGCTTCATATCCATAAGCACTAGATTTGTTAAATCATCAATTGATTTTATCTCATCTCCCACCTGTACTATGTACTGCGTGCCATTTGAATCATTTACATAGCCTGCAGGCATATCAAAATTCTGAGCGACGAGCAGCTGCGAGAGTGAGTCAATTGTTAAAACTGCATTTAAGTTTGACTTGTCAAGCGCATCATCCTTACTCTTTTCAAGCTCCTTCTTTGAGCTGTCAAGAGATGCCGCTGCTGTTGCAAGCTGTGCTGACTGCTGTCCTATGCTTATCGAGCTTATAGCTGCCTGACTGTTTAGATTATCATAGGCATCTAAAAGTGCTGTCTCTCCTTGTGCTATCCGGTCAAGCCCGCTTTGGCACTGCTCTATACCTGTATTCACCTGAATGAGAGTCTGTGCTATCGCTGACGCTGCCGCAGGCAGATCATCTGCTGTGTTTACCTTGATTCCAAGCGTCGAGAGACCTGAAAACTGTGTTGCAATCTGCTTATTAACCTGCTCAAGTTGCGCTTTGAGTGCTGTGCCCGCTTCACCCGGTGCATTTGCGCCCTCTTTGAGTGACGGAATTGTCTTTGTATATGTATCACTATTCATGAAGTCTGAAAGAGCTGACTGAATTGTTTCAAGCTGGCTCTTCTGCTCATTTAAGCTTGAAAGTGTACTCTCTAGCTGAGTCTTCTGCTCTGCAAGCTTTGCCTTTTGCTCCTTTAGCGTATCCACTCCCGCGCTCATCTGATCCGATGCCGATGTGATTGCGTTTTGTCCGCTCTCTATCTTTGCGCTTGCATCATCCATCTGACTTTTTGCATCGTCAAATTTCTTTGAAACGGCATTATTTATTTTCTCATTGAGCGCATCTATCTTGGCCTGATTCATCGTGACCTGTATCTGCTCGGTGAGCTCACCTGTTGCAGTCACTGATGCGACTCCTTCTGTACTCTCAATTGCAGGCTTTAGTGTGTTTTCCACAAAGTCTGTGATTTCCGACTTGCTTTTCCCATCCATATCCACAGCAGTCATCATGATTGGAAGCATGTCCGGATTTATCTTCATAATGGTCGGAGTACCCACTCCATCCTTCCAGCCAGCCTTGACCTGATCTATTTTCTGCTGCATCTCTATCACTACAGAATCCATGTTGGCATTCTGCTCATACTCGCATGTCACTAGAGAATAGCTGTTATATGACATTGAGCTTACGTTTTTGATATTGGACGTAGTTGCCATAGCTGCTTCAAGCGGCGCGGTGACATCGCTCTCCACCTCCTGTGGACTTGCTCCCATATCTGTTGTCACGATAAGTGCATACTGAAAGCTCATATCCGGCAGCAGATCTGTCGTCATCCTGCCAAGCGATACAACACCGAGTACTATTACCAGCAGTACTCCTACAAGTACAGTAAAAGGCTTTTTTACACTATATCTGGATATCATCTGACCCCTCCTTCTTCTTTTCTTTGATAATGTCCTGCATTAGTTTAATAGACAATGATTACTGCGATTTTCACAATATATTTAATTCGCTGTTATACTTTTATTATACAATGTGGCGGATTGCAACTCAATTGGTTTATACTTTTTTAAGAGTTTTTGACAATAAAAAAGACACCCAATTATACGATTAATATAATTCGATGTCTTTAAATGTCTTTAAATATCTTTTAATATCTTTTATTTATTTTAGCTTCAAATGCCCTCTTCCTCAATCTCATCCTCATCATCATTGATACCTGCAACAGCACTTGTAACGGCTCCGATTACAGCGACAAGCGCAAAGATGATAACTAAAAAAATAACTATAAAAAATGCTACTAAAAAACCTGTATCTGTCATATAATTTACCCCCATAGCTGTCTCACAGCTTCTTTAAAATATAGTTTTAGTTTAACACACTTGTCTGTAAATAACAATATCGTAAAGGGCTAAATTATTGACTAAATATTGACTAAAATATTGATTTATGAAATTGCTCAGTCCTTGATCTGCATACCGTTTGCATCCATATGATAGCCTTCTGTCATGATCAGCTTTGATACCGGAACTATCTCATAGCCCATTTCCTGCAGCTTCGTGAGCATCTCATCGAGTGCCTGCGAGGTGTATTTTGCGCCAAGATGGCAGAGTATTATCGAACCGCAATCCAGGCTTTTGTGATTGCACACTGTATCTATAATGTTTTGCACACCATAGTTTTTCCAGTCGAGCGAATCCACATCCCACTGGATTGGATAATAGTCACAGCCATACACTGTGTCAATCAGTTCATTGTTGTACGAGCCGTATGGCGGTCTGAATACCTTCATATCCTTTCCGGTCAGCTCCTTGACCTTTTTGTGCACATCCATTATCTCCGTCTTCATCTCGCCTGCCGTGATTGTTGCCATATCATAGTGGTGCTCACTGTGATTTCCGGGCTCATGCCCTTTTTCAACCAACGTCTTTACACATTCAGGATTATCGCTCACAAACCCTCCTGTCATAAAAAATGTAGCTTTTACGTTGTGCTTGTCAAGTGTCTCCATCATACTGTCAAAATCCTCTGCTCCCCAGGCACAGTCAAATGAAAGGGCTATCTTTTTTTCTGTTGTCTGAACCGAATATACAGGCAGCTTTCTGTCCCCGAACTGACTCACAGCACTGCTAAGTGTCTCCATCACCTCTATATTTTTCAGCTGTGATATGTCATACTCTCTGCCATATAAAGCGCCTGTAATAAGAAGCGCCGACAGCAGCACTCCAAAAAGGAATCTGTGTCGGCGTTTCTTTCGTTTTGTCCCATTATGTAGTTTTGTATTTTGCATGTATGCTCTGTATTCACTCATGCTATATACTATTCTTTATTATCACAAATTATGAATAATGAAATAACTCTATTTCAGTTCTTCTGCCCTTCCGATAAACTCAAGCACTACCTCAATCGACTGATGCGCAGCCTTCTCCGCAAAGGTCTGGTAGTCTGTCTCGCCGCCATCGCCGTCTGATATTGAGCGAAGAATGGCAAATGGCACCTTGTTCACATAGCACACATGACCGATGCTGCCTCCCTCCATCTCTGCTGCGATTGCATCAAAGGTATTCGAAATATAATCCTTCTGCTCCTTTGTGGCAATAAACTGATCTCCTGTTGCGATATTGCCCTTTTTGTAGTGGATATTCCTGTCAGCTAAGCATGAGCACATAAGCTCCACCATTTTTGTATCTGCCGGAAGCAGAATCATATTGATGCCTGAGAGAAGTCCCTTCGGATCTCCAATTGGCGATGTATCCATATCGTGCTGCAGCACGTTTGTGGCTACTGCCACGTCAAGCACATTTAAGTCCTTTGTCAAAGTTCCTGCCACTCCGATATTGACAATCATATCTACATCATATTTCAAAATCATGGCCTCTGCACATATTGCCGCAAATACCTTTCCTATTCCGCATTTTGCCGCAACTACATACTGATCACCGATTTTACCCTCAACAAACTCCACTCCGCTGTAAACCTCTGTCTGTGTGTCTGTCATCTGAGCCTTTAAGTCATCGACCTCCATCTGCATTGCACCAATTACACCTATTGTCATTTTATTTCTCCATTCCTGCTATCTTGCTATTATATTTTTAGTCCTCGTTTACTGTGGATAAGTAAACTCCATATTTGTCTGGCTCTCAAGCACATTAAGATATGCACGGCACTCCTTCTTTGCCTCGTCAAGTGACAGATTCTCGTAATGTCCGCACTCTATGGCTGATGCACCAAACACCGGTCCATCATACTCAAGTATCTGTTTTAAGACCTCTTTGGTGATTTCAAAAACCTTCCCCGGCTCGACATCCCTCACTACGAGGTAGAAGCCTGTCTGACAGCCCATCGGTCCAAAATATACCACATCATCTGCAATCTCAGAGTTTCTCACACATGTTGCAAACATATGCTCCACTGAGTGCATAGCTGAATTGGACATATAATCGCCTGCATTAGGTTTTCTTGTACGAAGGTCGTATGTGACGATTTCTCCGTCTTTTCTTGAAATATAAAATCCAGGTTTAAGAATATTATGATTGATTGTAAAGCTTTTAATTCTTTCCATAAAAATGTTTCTCCTTACTTAGTTGCTGCCTCAAACTGCTTCAGATAATCCTCAAATACATTGAGTGCGTCATCCACAGGCTTTGGTGTGCTCATATCAACACCGGCACTCTTTAGCAGCTCGATTGGATTCTTCGAGCATCCACCACACAGGAAATTTCCTATATACTTATCCACAGCAGGCTTTCCCTCCTCAAGTATCTTTTTTGAGAAAGCAACTGCTGCCGAATAGCCCGTCGAGTACTGATATACATAGTACGGTGTGTAAAAATGCGGTATGCGCATCCACTCATATGATATCTCATCATCCACGCGCATATCCGGTCCGTAGTACTGCACATTCAGCTCATGCCATAGCTCATTTAGCACATCCTTGGTAACCGGCTCACCCTTTTGCATTTTCCGGTGAGCTATATGCTCAAACTCTGCAAACTGCGCCTGCCTGAAAAGTGTCGTCCTGAAGCCGTCCAGAAAATGTGTCATGAGATATTTTCTCTCATTCTCATCCTCACAATGCTCAAGCATATAGTGCATGAGAAGCGACTCATTGCAGGTGGATGCAACCTCTGCCACGAAAATCAGGTATCCTGCGTATGTGATGCTCTGATGCTCATTTGAATAGTATGTATGCATCGCATGTCCCATCTCATGAGCCAGCGTAAACACACTGTCCAGATTGTCGGCATAGTTCAAAAGCACATACGGATGAGTACCGTAAGCGCCCCATGAATACGCACCGCTTCTCTTGTTCTCATTCTCATATACATCTATCCAGCCACTCTCCATGCCAGCCTTAAGTGTGCTGACATACTCATCGCCCATAGGCTCAAGCGCCTTTGCCACAAGCTTTTTCGCCTCATCATAGGTGTAGGTGGTCTGTACATTGTCCACAATCGGTGCAAACAAATCATACATATGCAGATGCTCCACACCTAAAAGCTTCTTCCTAAGCGCCATGTACCTGTGCAGAGCCGGCAGATGTGCGTGAACCGTCTCAATCAAATTGTCATAGACACTCTCCGGAATATCGCCATCGGATAAATACATGGTCCTTGCGCTGTCATATTTTCTTACCCTTGCATAAAAAGTGTCATTTTTCAGTTTGCTGATGTACATCATGGAAACAGTATTGCTCCACTTCTTGTACGAATCATACACTCCGCGGAACACCTGCTTGCGCAGGCTTCTGTCCTTGCTGCTTAAAAAATCTATGAAATTGCCGTGCGTGATACGGATTTTATTTCCCTCAACATCAGTGATATACGGGAATTTGATATCCGCGTTGTTGAACATGCTGAATATATTCTCCGGTGCTGCAGCCATCTCACCGCACTGCGCCAGGATATTCTCCTCTGCAGCCGATAAAGTATGCGCTTTCTGACGCATTATCTCATCAATCGCACGCTTATAGTGCATAAGCTCATTGCTCTCACTGTAAAAGCTCTCAAGCCTTTTATCATCTATCTGCAAAATCTCCGGACTCGCAAATGCCAGCGCACCTGATGCCTGGACAGTCAGTGTCTCAGCCTTTGACACATATGCCTGATATTTCGACACAGCAGTGTCCTGATGCGAGCGCTCATTCGCATAGACAACTATACGCTCCAAATAATAAGACAGCTCATCCTGCTTCTTAAAAAAATCAAGCAGCGTTGCTGCACTGTCGGCCAGATGTCCCTTAAATCCGGATAGCTTTTCTGCAAGCTGTGACGCTTTTTCGCACTCAGCCTCCCACAGCTCATCTGTCTCATACATATCCTCAAGCTTCCATTTGTACTCGTCTGAGATTTCATCTCTCTTTTGAAGCCTTTTCTCACTCATTTTGTGTTACCTTCTATCTTACTCTTTTTATTTAGAATCCCACACATCTGCTCTGCAAAATGCATATAGACGTGTGGGATATATGTGAATTATAACAATTAAGCTCTACTTTGTAATTAAAGTGCCCATACCACCTGAAACTGTCTTGCCCTCTTTGTTGAGCTTTGTGATAAGCACTGAACGGATGGCAGAGTCACCGATAAAGTCGATAGCCGCCTCAATCTTTGGAGCCATGGTACCCTCATCAAACTCGCCTGCTGCAAGGTACTTCTTTGCCTCATCGACAGTCATGGTATCAAGCGGCTTCTCATCCTCCTTGCCATAGTTCAGGCAGACCTTGTCAACGCTTGTAAGTATAACAAGTCTGTCAGCATCAAGAGTATCTGCAAGCTTTCCTGCTGCAAGATCCTTCTCGATAACAGCACTGGCGCCCTGAAGCTTATTATCCTGTGCTAAAACAGGGATTCCGCCGCCACCACATGCGATAACAACCTGATCCGCATCAACAAGAGCCTTAATAGCATCCTTTTCCACTATATCAACAGGCTTTGGAGCTGCCACAACTCTTCTGTAGCCTCCCTCAACCTGTGTCACGTGGTTGCCCTTCTTCTCTTCTTCCTCAGCCTCAGCCTCTGTCATAACACGGCCAATGATCTTTGTCGGATGATAAAAAGCCTCATCATATGGGTCAACAACCACCTGTGTAAGTATTGTAGAAACGGTCTTGTAAATTCCTCTGCCAAGAAGCTCTGTACGGATAGCATTCTGTAAATCATATCCTATATAGCCCTGGCTCATTGCAGAGCAGACTGCTGTAGGTGTAGCTGTATACTCAGGATAAATCCTGCAAAACTCAGACATAGCGGTGTGAATCATGCCCACCTGCGGTCCGTTGCTGTGTGTGATAACAACCTCATAATCGTCCCTGATAAAATCTGCAACTGCCTTTGCTGTATGCTTTGTAGCCTCGTGCTGCTCCGGAAGAGTTGTTCCAAGAGCATCATGTCCGAGTGCAATAACTATTTTTTTCTTCTTCATGCCGACCTCCTATGCTGCATCCGCTCAATGTGTATTATATCTCATAATCATAAACCGATGTGTATACTATGATAAATCTACATATAAACCATCAATTTTGAAGAATTCATATGCGGTGCAAAAGTAAAATTATTTATATACATTATCTAATATTTTAGGGAATTTGTCTAGTACTTTGAACTGATTTGAACAACATTTCCGCCACAGCATAAGGGACGTATGCGAAAAAGAATGCTCCTGCTACCATGTAGCGAAGCATTCTTACACATATATTGAACTATTTTATTTCTGTTTATTTTTTAATTCACCCATATATTTTTTTGCATCTTTAAGAAAACTGATTGTTATCATCACAATAACTATGCCTATCGGAAATGCAGCAACTATACTTACAGACTGCAAGTTACTCATAGAGCTCTCAGCAAATAACAGAGCAATTGGTAAAAGTATAAGCAGTATGCACCACATCAGCTGAATGAGTTTGTTCGGTTGCTCACCCTCGCCTAATTTCCTATAGCTGTAACATGATACAGTTAAAGCAATAGAATCAAATGATGTAGCATAAAAAGCAATCATTGTCACTAAAACTATTATCATTATCAAAGGTGCACATGGCAATGTCTTAAGAATAGTAACTATCAACTCATATAAATCACCACTCTTGTTGTACTGCGCAATAAAATCTGCTGCTCCTGACATCTGTTTTCCCATCGAATAGTTGCCTAAGATGATAAAGCTGATGAGCGTAGAGCCAACACCAAATCCATATCCTCCAAGAATTGTCTGTCTGATAGTTCTGCCTCTTGATATATTTCCAATAAAGAAAGGAGCTGCTACACACCATACCATCCAGTAAGCCCAGTAATATATGGTCCAGTCCTGAGGAAAGTTGGTTTTACGTAATGGATCGGTATACGTAGATAATCCTATAAAATTCTGCACCATAGTGCCAAGAGATGACAACCCGGTCTCAAGAATATATCTTGTTTCACCGCCAAACAGCAGTACAATAGCAAGCAGTCCAAAGAAGAAATAGATACAGACTTTTGCCAAAATGCTTATTCCCTTAAATCCATGTAATAATGAATATGTATAAACTATACATGTAATTATAAGGATAATGATATTGATTGCTGTTCTGCTAAGCGATATATGGAACACATCTCCAATAATTGTTGCCATAAGAGGTGTTGCAACACTAAATGTGGTTGCTGTTCCTGCTAAAAGTGCAAACACAGCTAACAGGTCTATAATACGTCCTGCAAAACCATCTGTGTGTTTTCCAAGAACCGGTCTGCATGCTTCCGAATATTTCTGACGGTTTCTTTTCCTTACATGAAGCATAAAACCAAATGCAACTGCTAAAACAAGATAAAATGCCCACGGAATAAAGCTCCAGTGAAACAGAGGAAATACACCGGCCCATTCCTGTATACTTCCAAGCTCCTTAATGTGTGGATTTGTTGCATACATAATCCACTCAGAAAATGAGTAGAATAAAATATCTGCTGCCAGACCACATGTGAACATCATACATCCCCATGAAAAGAATGAGTACTTTGGTTTTTCATCCGGCTCTCCAGGAACAATATCTCCATACTTCGAGCCTGCTATAAATATCGATATCAAAAATATGCCTAAACCTATAATCAGGTAATAAATACCAAACGTATCTCCAAAGAAAAATCTTACCTGACTGAGTATGGCATTTGACTGCTCAGGCAATGCAAAAAATAATATACACAATGCCACAATTATTGCTAATGGCACAAGTGTAATAATCCAATCAATTTTTTTCTCTTTCATAATACTAATCCTCCATATATTTCTTATAGCTGCTATCTATCTCAGCAAGCTCCTGCAAATTGTCGATTTCAATAATATCACCTTTTTGCATCTCATATATACCAAGCTGATATTCATCCGGATAGCAGAACATTGCAACGTCATCCCAGTATATCTGAGTATTTTTTTTGTTCTCAAATTCCATTTCAAGATGTTTTTTCAGTTTGCGCCCATCTGCCGCAGTCCATCTGGAGATGCTATAAAGCTGCCATCCATGACTTCCACCATTCCTGCTGCAGGATGTTACAATTCCATCTTCTACTGTCTGAAGCCACTCATCTGTTTTATCATCAGTCCATACACTGTTATAACCCGAACGTTCGAATTCTTTTGATAGAATTTCAGGATTATATATAATCTGGTCGCCATCAAGAATAATTGCATCCTCAATATGATCTCTTGCAACATATAGTGATGAAATATTATTACAGCTTTCATAATAAGGATTTTCAATTATAGTAACTCCCGGATATTCATTCTCTAATTC
>ENA-OPFG01001309-OPFG01001309.1-human-gut-metagenome-genome-assembly--contig:-NODE-1309-length-13114-cov-6.211272_pt1 | contig 13114 bp, 12 predicted proteins | sample MGYA00241304_ERZ501542 | MGnify/ENA primary metagenome ERZ501542 (study PRJEB25962, sample SAMEA2042427) | human gut metagenome | biome: human gut; feature: human-associated habitat; material: faeces...
ATTCTGCGGATCTGGACTGCGGACTATCTATATCCTGATAAAAGCGAGTTCCGCTCCCGGCTGCGGTTTCTGATCTCCTTCGACGGCATTATCGACCTGCTGACAATTTTACCCTTTTTCTTCCTGTCCGGCATGGTCATCTTCCGGATGCTGCGGGTGGCAAGGATCTTCCATCTGTTCCGCCTGAACGCCCGATACGATTCTTTCAACGTCATCACTACGGTATTGTATGAAAAACGCAATCAGATCATTTCCTCCGTATTTATCGTCCTGATCCTGATGCTCGCCAGCAGTCTGTGCATGTACAGCGTGGAACATGATTCCCAGCCGGAAGTATTCCGCAATGCCTTCAGCGGCATCTGGTGGAGCATGTCAACGCTGCTCACCGTAGGCTACGGAGACATCTATCCCATCACCACACTCGGCCGGATCATGGCGATCTGTATCGCCTATCTCGGTGTCGGTGCCGTGGCTATCCCCACCGGTATCATCAGTGCCGGTTTCGTGGAACAGTACCAGCGCAAAAGCAGTCTCTCTAATATTAAAGAAGCAGATATTCATGAGATTGCCGAGATCTTCGTAGATAAACGCTTTGCGGGCAAATCCGTGGAAGAAATGGAAGAGGCAGAACAGGTCACGATCTTCCTCATTCTGCGGGAGGATCTGTCCATTCTGCCTCAAAAAGATACGATGTTGAAATTAAATGACATTATTGTCATTCGTGGCGAGAATCCCTAACAATAGAGAAGACTGCCTCTTTTGCAGGGGCAGTCTTTATTATTTGTGATACTTATTTGGCTTCCACGGTTTCCGTAGTTTCTGTTGCCACTGTTTCACTTTCTGCGGTTTCAGCCTCGACATTCTCGGTCTCCGTCGCAGTTTCCGTTATCGTAGTATCTGTAGCTTCGGTGCTTTCTGTCTCTTCAGCGGTCTCCTCCACCTCCACCAGATCCTCCAGTGTATAATTGAATCCGGTCACCACGTTGGTGGCCACGACATACACTTTCATTTCAGAAGGAAATGCAATGTAGTACTGGCTGGTCATGGAATTCAGATTACCGACATTAATGATCACGCTGCGATCTGCAGTCTCGTACTGAATGGTACGCTCCGGATCCGCCAGTCCGTACTGTGACATATCCGTCACATTTTCAATCACCTGATCTGCCTTTAACGGTGCCACCTTCAGGATCATAGCCTTGATACGCTCCTGGTTCAGATTAAGGGAATGATCGTCCGTATAGTACCATGTTTCATCCTTTTTTTCAAAGGCATAGGTCTCTCCCTCATATACATAGCGGAAGCTGGTAATATCATCGGAGTTCACATCCAACACCGTCTCCTGTGTATCCTCGGTAGTGGACGTCGCGGATGCTATATTTTTATTATACTGTCGGATGCCCAGGAATACTGCCGCCAGCACCACCAGTGCCAGCAGCATTCCGATCATCTGTCTTTGTTTCTTTTTCATATCTATAACTCACGCCTTTCCCAATTATTTCTTCCGTCTGCGGAACCAGATCACAAATCCGGCGATCATACAACCGATGGGAAGGATCATGGTAACCAACAAGCCCAACAACAGAATCTGTGCGGAATCCACTACCAGATTAGAGACCTCATAGCTTTTTACCGGAATGGATACCGAGGTCTCATGATCTGCCATTCCACTGAACGTATTGGTGAACAGGGTCAGGTTCGCACCGCTGACGACAGAATCTGCATCATCCGTGAACAGCTGCTCGCAACCGTACACGACCAGTGTCGCATCCCCATCATCCAAAGTCTTTACTGCCTCAACACCTAATGCGAAGGGACCATTCATATCATTTTCACTCTGTGAAAAATCCTGTGTATTGTTGACATCCTGTTTTGCAAAAGAGCTGTCGGAGGTGCTCAGGAATACATCATAGGTAATATCACCGGTGGCTGTCTCGTCGGTACTTACTTCCTCCGGGACGATGATGCCCTGAGAATACGGCAGGAACAGATATTTTCCGTAGGTACCGGAGGTATAGCTGTCAGAGCTCTGTGTCGGCAGAATATAATACGGGCTTCTGTAGTAGCCGTTAGAATCATTCTCCACCACCAGACCCTTGGCAACGCTCAGGTTCATATAACTTAAAATGGCATCAATATTCGGTGTCTCCTCATCGGTATAGCCGGTTACCAGGATGACTTTTCCGCCGTTGTTCAGATAGTCGATCACCTTATCCTTATCATCGGATGAAAAATCACTGGTGGCGCCGTTGATGAACAGACAGGCCGCATCGTCGGGGATAGCATCCAGATCCATCAGATTCACGGTCTCATAATCCACATTTTCCTTGTTCAGTGCGGATGTAAAAGTGTTGCTTAAACTCAGTTCATTATGTCCTGTTGTCATATATACCTTGGGCATATCATCATTTAACACATAATCCAGCGCACTGGTGATCTGTCCTTCGCCATCATAACCGGTAGTCGTGGTGTTATAACTGTAGGTCGAATAGTCAAAATCATAGGAAGACTCATAGACATCGTTGTAATCAATGACCTTGCTGCGCTTGTCGCTGACCACGATCAGGCTGTTCGTGCTGATGTTGCCGGTGGTGTACTGGGTATAGAACATCGGGTTAACGGTGGGATCCACATATTCCACGGTGATATGATCCGACAGATCATCATATCTCTGTAAAGTCTGCCCCAATGTGGTATCCTGATTGTCCTGATTTACCAACACATAGATTGTCACATCATCCTGCATATTTTTCACATAGTCAACGGTCTGATCTGTCAGGGAATAGAGCTTCTGGCTGGTCATGTCGATTGCTGTCCAGCTGGAAGGCATCTCGCCCATGATAATATTAACGACTACTACCAGCGCTACAGCTACAGCGATCATACCGGTACTGTAAGCACTGAAGCTTAAGTTCTTCACGGACATGCTGTAACGACGTTTCTGAATGGACTGTACTGTCAGGAACAGAACCAGTGCCGTAACAGATACATAATATACGATAGAAGATACATCCAGCGTGCCGTTCAACAGGTTGGAAAACGGTGTGTAAAGGTCAAAGCAACGCAACAGCCTTGTCAACAGATTGCCGGTACTGGAAATAATGGAGCAGATGGAATCCATCATATATCCCAGGAACAATACTAAAAAAGTAAGTACTGCTGCGATAACCTGGCTCTCTGTCACGGAAGACAGGAACAGACCGATGGCAATGGCGGTCATCCCGAAGAGGAAATATGCCAGGATCGACAGATAGGCCTCTCCCATGGGAACACTGCCGTACTGCGCCATGATCAGCGGGTAAAAGCAGATGATCGCTACGGGGATGGCAAATATAGTTAACAGCGCCAGGAATTTCCCCATAACGATGCCGCCTACGGACACCGGTGCCGTCAGGATCAGCTGATCCGTCTTGCTCCGCTTTTCCTCCGCCAGAATACGCATGGTCAGGATCGGCACGGTGAGCATGAATAGAAAGGTAACGCTGGATACCACATACGCAAAATAAGGATATCCGTTCATCAGGTTATAAACGCTGAAATACAGTCCCAGGAAAAACAGGGTGACTGCAATAAATAAAAATCCGATAAAGGAACGGAAATAGGATTTCAATTCTCTCTTATAAATGGCTAGCATATGATTCCGCCTCCTTTGTAGTTACAGTTTCTTTTTTCTCTTCTCCGGGCTGTGCTTCCTCTTCCGAAGCTTCTGTCTGCTGTGCGGCAGCATCTGACATTTCCGGCCTTTTTCTTTTTGAGAATAGTTTGTGCTTCTCCGGCTGTGTGGGTGCTACATCCTCGGTCAGTTCCAGGAAGATGTCTTCCAGAGACTTTTCCGCATGGGTCATCTCTAAAATAGGCAGCTTTGCATCTGCCAGTGCATAAAATACCTGCTCTCTGATATCTGCATTCTCTTTGGAGATCACTTTCAGCTTTGCAATATTTTTGGATGCCTCCGTGTTCTCTTCGATCCGGTCGATCTGTGAGATCTCCTGCAATGCACTCTTCACCGCAGCGATGCTTCCCTTTACTTCCAGATCCAGTTCCATGGAACCACTCATAAGCTTCTGCAGATTCTCCGGAGAATCACTGGCTACCAACTTACCGTGGGCTATGATCATAATATGGTCGCAGACCGCACTGACCTCCGACAGAATATGGGAGCTGAGGATCACGGTATGATTCTCCCCCAGCTTGCGGATCAGATCACGGATCTCGATGATCTGTTTCGGATCCAGACCTACCGTGGGCTCATCCAGAATGATAACCTCAGGGTAGCCAAGGATTGCCTGCGCCAGTCCGACTCTCTGCCTGTAACCTTTTGACAGATTCCTGATCAGACGCTGCTGCATATCGGTGATCTGTGTCATTTCCATGACCTCATCAATCTGCTGCTTCCGCTCTTTTTTCGGCACTTTTTTCAGTTCTGCTACGAAATCCAGGTATTCTCTGACAGTCATGTCAACATACAGCGGCGGAAGCTCCGGCAGATAACCGATGGCACGCTTTGCCTCCTCCGGATCTTTTTGGACATCCTTGCCATCGATCGTCACAGTACCCTCCGTGGCTGCCAGATAACCCGTGATGATGTTCATGGTCGTGGATTTACCTGCGCCGTTTGGACCAAGAAAGCCGTAAATCTGTCCCTTTTCCACACGGAAAGAGAGATGATCTACGGCAATATGGTCACCATATTTTTTTGTAAGATTGCTTACTTCTATCATATTTGCCTCCCGGATATGGTGTGATACCCCCACCTGATATCTACGGGTACCCGTAACTGATACCTACAGGTACCCAGAACTGATACCCCGAATTGCTTCGCAGCAAGCTGCTCCCGCAATTCTAAAAACATTCGGAATCCGCTGATTTGCTACGCAAATCGCTACTTCCTCATGTTTTACGGGTGTAAAATTCAACCGCTTTATCATGCAAGCATGAACAGCGGTTAACCTTTACACCCTTGTATCAGTATATGTCTCAAATGTCATGAAAAGGTGAAACATTTGTGAAAAATCTGTGAAGCCCCAACCCTTAAAGCTTCGTCACGGTCAGCGAAATGCTTAAATTTCCTGCCTCCGCCGCCAGATGCAGCGGCAGCTTCGCCACAGGAATATCTTCAAAAATGAACTCCGGATCACCGGATGCAGCCGTCTGGAATAAAAAAAGTAATCCGTCCACATAGAGCACCACTTTTTTCTGATTGCTGTAAATTGTCAGAGAAAGTAATCCGTTCTCCTGACGATGCAGGGTGGAAAGTACCGGATAGAGCACCGGTTCGCTGCTCCATTTTGCCTGATAATAGTAGTATCGCTCTGTCAGTGTCCTGCCGTCCGCCGCCAGGAGTGCTTGGCATGTCGTTTCTCCGGGTAATCCACGGTACACTGGGAGATTTTCCGGTCTTATCCACAGGTCCCCAGTGAGGAATCCACGCTTTCTGCACAGGCTGTAAAACGTTCTCACTTCGGAGCAGTTCACCCCCTCTGCCCCGGTCCCGGTTCCTTCCAGCCGGATCACATTTACCCCCATCCGGACCAGCCGTTCCAGATCTCTTCGTACCTGCTCCACCCTCGTCCCGGCATCACTGATCTGCGGGGGAAGCCGGTAGACTACTTCATGTGGCAGGAACTCTTTTTCATTGAGTAGAATTCCCTTTTTTTCTACGACACGCACGTCATAAATGGTCAGTTCCTGCCGCCAATACATTTCCACTTCCCCGGTTATATCCTCAGCAGGATCTAACTTTTCCTCCTTCTCCATACCACCCATCTTTTCTCCATACTCCACGCTTCTGAATCTTCCCTGCGCCTTCACCAGATAGACATAGGGATCCCGCATGCCGTCCCAGAGATGCGGCCGCAGCAGCAACGCCGTCATGGAATCCGCTTCTTCTGATGAGTATTCCCCATGAAAAACAAGGCGTTCGCCCTCCGCACCTTCCCAGATCTCAATCTGTAAAGCGGACAGCAAACGCCCTATCTTTTCCGGCAGGGCAAATTCCAGATAAGCCTTGCCATTTTCCAGTTTTGTTGTAATTCCAAGATCGTCTCTCATCTGCATTTCTCTTTCCTGCCTTTCGCATTCTGTTACTAAGAGTTTTTGCAGATAACATTTTATTTATGCCGGAAATCCATCTTTCCCGCACACTATTATTACATGGGACAAGACCTGCGGCCGGGCACTTCCTCTCCGGATACATAACCTGCATGAAATTCCATGTTGATGTCCCGAAGCTCCTTCTTCCCGTCGATGTATGCCTGATACATTTCCGCCAGTCCCGAAGTACAGCCATCACAGTTGGCTTCCATATATCCCAGAGACTCCGCAACGATCTGCTCCCGCTCTTCTTTTGTGGTATCCTTAATCAGATATCCTGCCATTTTCTTTTCCTCTCTTGTATTTCTTTTACAGCCAATGTATCACAGCAATCTGCCGGGTGCAAGTTTTTCTCTGCATTTAGAGTAATCGAAAATCTACGACCGAAGAATTCTCTCATAGATCTGCAAATCCTCATTCTTAAACACATTAAAGATCACATTTTTGACACTGCTGTCAGGAGTCTCCTCCAAATACTCCTGTACCGTCTGTACGGCAATCTGCGCCGCCTTGTCCTTCGGAAAGCAGAATACCCCAGTGGATATACAGCAGAACGCCACACTTTCCAGCCCATATGCCGATGCCAGTTCCAGACAGGACAAGTAACAGGACCGAAGCAATGCGCAATGTTTCTCCGTCAGCTTTCCCTGCACAATAGGACCTACGGTATGCAGGACATAACGGCAGGGCAGATTGTAGGCTTTCGTGATCTTCGCCTGTCCGGTGGGTTCCTCATGCCCCTGTTCTTCCATCATCCGGGCGCAGTCCAGTCGCAGCTGCACCCCCGCAAAGCTGTGGATGCAGTTGTCGATGCACTTATGATTCGGCACATAACATCCGGTCATTCCACTGTTGGCGGCATTGACGATGGCATCGCATTTCAGGGTCATGATATCCCCGGCTGCCGGGATCCGTAAAGCAGGCACAATAAAGTGCCCCGGTTACCCAAAAGATACTATTGGGACAAACATATAAACCTGCAATTGAAATATTTTTACGTTTTTGTAACAATAGGAACAGGAACCTTCGTTATGACTCATAGAAAGGCCTGGGAACAACAAATGATACATCTGATGATGATCGACGCCGAAGAAGACAAACAAAAGTTTGTGATTCTCTATGAAACCTATCGGCACCTTATGATGAAAGTAGCTCTGAATGTGCTGAAGGATACTTTTCTTGCGGAAGATGCCGTACATGAGTCGTTTATAAAAATTGCAAAAAACATGGAAAAAATAGGGGAAATCGACGCCACGGCGACGAAACGCTACCTGCTTACCATAACGAAAAATGCGACTATAGATATTTACCGGAAGCGAAACCATCAATTTCAACGGGAAATCTATGTGGATGAGCTGGAAGAATGTAATGTCCCGGTGACTTATGCGGAGACGGATGTGGATGACGGAATACTGGACATCCTTAGGTGCCTGCCCGTAAAATACCGGGATGTATTTCTCCTCAAATACTCCGGCAATATGGACAACGATGAAATCGCAAAAGTATTAAACATCACCGAAGGAACGATCCGGCAGCGATTATCCCGGGGAAAGATTATGATACAGGAAGCTTTGAATAAACGGGAGGAAAATAATGAGATCCATGGAAATAACGGATGAATGGCTCTATCAGCATATGCCTGTGGTGGACAATGCCATGATAACAGCATTAGAAAATCAGGTTGATCGGGAATATGTATTTTCAAAACGTTTTGAACAAAAAATGCAAAAAGTGATCCGCCGGGAAGCCCATCCGGTGCTGACCGGTGCACAACAGCTCCTAAAACGCATGGCAATCTTTTTCACCGGTATCGTATGTGCCGGACTGGTTCTGACGTTAAGTGTGGATGCCTATCGGGATAAGTTTTTCATGACACTAAAGACCCTGCGCGAGGATGCTACGCAGTATAACTACTCTTCCGAGGAAAAAGATGCGGTACTCACTCCCACGATACCGACCTGCATCCCGGAGGGCTATACAGAGACAGACCGAAGAGACAGTCCTCTTTTTTGTGAAATTTTCTATGAAAACAATGCCGGAGAACAGCTCATCTGGGAGCAAATGCTAATTTCCGCAAATAATGCCCTGACACTCGTATTAGACAATGAATACGATACCGAAGAGGAACATGTCATCGGCGGTCACATTGCCACGGTATATACTTATGTGGATGGTTACGCCATGGCTTATTATGAAGCTGACAATTATGTATACGTGATCACCGCAGATCACATGACCGCCGAGGAAATGTTTCAGCTCATTGCCAGTATGGATATCTGATTGTATAATAAAATAAAAAGGAGGCAAGAACCATGATGCGAAATAAAAAATTAAGAACCGTTTTCTGCGGCATTCTGATTTTTCTGCTCGTATTTGCCTTATTTTGCCTTGGAGACTACGGGATCCGCTATTATCATACTCCCATCAAAAAGGATTATGACTATACCGGAACCGGAATGCTGGTCAGTCTGACGGAACCGGATACCTTCGAACAGGTATCGGTGGAGATCCACGGGAAAGCCTTACATTATCTCTGGGGGAATCAGGAAGACGCCATAGCGGGAAATGTCTGGATGAACGGAGAGAGGCTTTTCGTGGAAGGTGCGGATGACATGGGATTCTATGCACCTTTTATCGATGAAGAACCCTATTACTCCTGCCTGACCGAATCTGTAACAAATATCCCGGGAAATATGTTTCTTATCTCCCGGGATCTGAAAACCGTATTCTGCGGTGTACTTATGGACGGGAAAGAATTTCTGCTGATAATACCGGCAGAAAATAAATCGGATGCCGACCGTACCCTGAAATCCGGTCTGGAACAGTCCCAGCCTCTTTCCCGTTGGCTGAGTGACTATCCCTTATTCCTGTAACTGTCCGTCCACAATACGCACGATACGTTTCGCAGACTGTGCTACGCCCAGGTCGTGGGTGATCATGACGATTGTGTTGCCCATATCGTTCAGTTCCCGGAACAGCTTCAGTACTTCCTTACCGCTGGTCTGATCCAGAGCACCGGTAGGCTCATCCGCCAGAAGGATCGCCGGCTGTCCCACCAGTGCTCTGGCAATGGATACTCTCTGCTTCTGTCCGCCGGACAATTCGTTGGGCTTATGTCCGATACGATGATCCAACCCCAGCAGTTTGATAGTATTTTTACACTTTTCTTCTGCTTCCTCATGAGTCATGCCACGCATCAGCAGGGGCATGATAATATTCTGCATGACATTATAGGTCGGGATCAGCTGATAGTTCTGGAAAATGAACCCGATCTTCTGGTTGCGTACCATGGTCAGATCGTCCTCCTTGGTCTTGTGGATTGCCATGCCATCCAGATAATATTCCCCACTGTCCATCACATCCATACAGCCGATCATATTCATTAACGTAGTCTTACCGGAACCGGATGGGCCTAAGATTGCCACGTATTCTCCCTTATTTACCTGAAAATTGATGTCCTTCAAAATCGGCAGACGCTCCTCTCCCAGCATATAGCCTTTATTTATATTTTTCATGGTGATCATTGCGTTTTCCATCATAATCCTTACACCTTTCGCACTACTCCTGATTTAAAGCTTCTACGGGGATCAGTCTCGATGCCTTATATGCCGGATAGAAGCCGAAGATGCTTCCGGTGAGGACACCAAACAACAGCGACAATACTGCACCCTGTACCGACAGGGACACTCTCACGTTGAACAGCTGCACGAATGGCGTAATTCCAAGAGCCACCAGCACCCCCAGTACGGCTCCTACCAGACTGGTAAAGCTTGCCTCCAATAAAAACTCCAACAGGATATCCTTCCGGGAACAGCCCAGTGCTTTCAAAATACCGATCTCGTTGGTACGCTCCTTGATGGATACAAACAGCACGTTCATAATACCGATACCGCCAACGATAAATACGATCACTGCCATGGAGATCAGCAGTAAGGTCAAAGTCTCATTGGAAGCGGAGGCTGCCTCCATCTTGCTTCCGGCATCGCTGATGGTAAATGTGGTATTGGGATAGCTCTCTTTTAAGGCACTCTCCACATCCGTCATTACGGTATCCACCTGATTCACATCCTCCGCAATGACCGTGATGGTTGGACTGATATTCGTACCGGTAATGTATTTGATGCCGGTTTCGTAAGGTATATAGATCGCCGTATCCGGACTGATGCCGGATGCCACAGTTCCCATCTCGGATAGTACCCCTGATACTATATAGGGGCGGCCATCAATATAGACTATACCGTCATAAGCATCGTAGGCGCTGCCAAAAATTTCCTTTGCCACGGTGGCACCCAGTACGCACACCTTTTCCTTGCTCTCGTTGTTTCCTTCTGTGAGGAAATCCCCGATGGCCATTTCCAGATTACTGATGGCAGCATAATTGTCCTCCACACCGGCAATGGTGTAATAGGAAGCAGAGGTCATATCGCCTCCCTCCACCGATGCTGTAGTGGAATAAGAGATCGTAGTTGCAGAGATTCCCGATACAAAAGTCGCCAGATCATCACAGTCTTCACTGGTCAATGTCACGGCTTCGCTCTCTTCCTCCTGTCCGAATCCGAAAAATCCGCCGAAATCCATGCCACCGCCGGGACCACCAGACGTACCGCCGCCGGAACCTCCTCCAGGGCCTCCGCCCATATTGGTAACGGTAACACTTCCTCCTCCCGGCATCTCAAAGCTAAATCCGCCGCTGTCACTGCTGTCGCAGGAAATATCAATGGCTCCGGCATTCAGGTTCTTGAACTGCTCCGCCACTTCTTCTTTTCCACCGGTACCTATCGCCAGCACCAGCATTATGGTGGCGGATCCCACAACGATACCGATGGAAGTCAGGATCACTTTGAATTTATTCTGTGACAGGTTCAGCCACACCAGACGCAATATTTCGGATAATCTCATATTCTACTTCTTCCCTTCCATTGACCTTACTTTCCCACAGGTCTCCGCTCTACTTCGTAATGCTGCTTTCGATCAATACGGTATCTCCTTCTGCAATATCTCCGGAGATCTCCACATTAGAGTCATCTGACAGTCCTGTCGTTATTTCCTTTTTCACAATGCTGCCATCTGCTGTCTTCACTTTTACATAAGTCTTGTCATCCTCTGTGATAATGGCTCTGCGTGAGACATACAGCACTTCTTCCGTTTGTTCCGTAACGAAAGTTACATCTCCTGTCATGCCCTGGAACAGTCCGGAGACATCCCCTTCTAATGTGACAGTTACGTCATAAGTTATATTTCCACTGGAATCCGATGTCGCATCTCCGATAGCCGTCACTTTTGCCGTAAAGATATCTTCCGGATATGCCGTCAATGCAATATTCGCTGCAGATCCCAGAGAGATATCCGTCATGTCATCTTCATCCACCGTTACCGTTATGGTCACTTCGTCCATATCGTATAAGGTAACCAGAGAGGTTCCGGTACTGATCTTGTCTCCGGCCTCAAGCTCCACGCCGGTGATGACACCGTTGTATCTTGCACATACTGCATTACCATCGATATAAGTGCTGAACTCATTCCATTTTTCCAGTGTCTCATTATAGGTTTCCTGCTGATCGGACAATTCCTGCGCAAGATACCCCAGTGCAATGTCATAGGTCTCCTGTGCGGTATTGTAAGCCAGTGTCCGCAGTTTTTTTGTCTCAGCTACGGTCAGTTTCCCCTGCTCCAATTCCCGTTTTGCCTTATTGTAGGCGGTTTCGGCAGTAGTTACATTTTCCTCCGCCTGCTCTACTCTCTGTTCCAGTTCTTCCTTCTGCTGCTCCAGGGAATCTGCCGTGGACTGTGCCTGCTCCGTCAGCTGCGCATAATAGACATATCCGTAAGTATCATCTGCTGCATCGGTACTGTTCAGGCTGTATTTACAGTTCGACAATACCTGTGCCGCATCCTCATAGGCTGCCGTTACTTCTTCCAGCTGTGCCCGGTAATCTTCCAGACTGCTCTTCGCCTGCTCCAGCGTGCTCTCCGCAGAATCTACCGTATTTTGAAGTTCCTGCAATGTAGTACTGTACTCGGTATCAATATAACTGCCATAGGCAGTGCTGCTGTCATAAGTATATTTTGCCTGCTGTCTGGACAGGGTCTGGTCAGCCTCTACGGCCTCCAGATCTGCTTTTGCTTTCTCTACGTTGGACTGTAGTTCCTCTTCCAGATCGGAGACACTGTCTTCTTCCAGCAGGTACAGGGGATCTCCCTCGGACACCTGCTGCCCCACGGAGACCACTACCTCTGCCACGGTCAGGGTAGAATCGTCACCATTGCTGCCGGAGCTGCTGCCGCCCATATTGAAGATCTGACCAAACATGTCTAAGCCTCCCTGAGCTCCGCCGCCGGAAGCACTCATGCCGCCAAATCCACCGGAACCAGAGCTACTGCCGACAGTACTACCGGAGGAGCCGCCGGAGGAACTGCTGCCGGAGGTATCCGTTCTCTGTAGGGCACTCATATCCAGATCAAAGGTCTGATCCACCGTACCGATGTCCACAGAGCCGCTCTCCGTCACACCTTTGACCAGTGTACCGTATTTTACCGTGGTCTCTTTATAGATGACTTCCGTATCGGAACCACCGGAGAGACCAATGGCACCAGCCACTACAGCGATCACACAGACACCACAGACACCTGTGGTGAGCTTGCGTCTTTTCGACCAGCTTTTCCATGATCCAATCCGGCGCATTTGATTTCTTATATTTTCTTTGATCTTTTTCCCATTTTCATTCTGCTTCATAACTGTTCCCAATCATTCCTGTCTGTTTCTCAACATTTGTTCCATCCGCCTGATTTATTGTCCTCCGGGACCGCCCGGCATTCCGCCGCCGAAGCTGTCGGAATTACTACCCCCAGGACCACCCTGCGGCATTGCTCCTCCAGAAGGCATCTGCATATCCTCTGGCATAAGGGATTCATCGAATTCCTGAAGCTCCATATCACTGCCGGTTGTGGTATCAGCACTGCTGCCGGAATCCTCCTGCGTGCTCTTTACCTCTGCCTCAGAGCTGACCTTACTTGCCAGGTA
>ENA-OPFG01001311-OPFG01001311.1-human-gut-metagenome-genome-assembly--contig:-NODE-1311-length-13105-cov-7.633716_pt1 | contig 13105 bp, 8 predicted proteins | sample MGYA00241304_ERZ501542 | MGnify/ENA primary metagenome ERZ501542 (study PRJEB25962, sample SAMEA2042427) | human gut metagenome | biome: human gut; feature: human-associated habitat; material: faeces...
CCTGCACATCTGTTACTTTTGTTATATCTCCTTTTACTGTCTTAATCAAATACATTGTTTAATATGTGAGTTCTCGAATGGTTTATAACAAAAAATACAGCATACATGAAATTTCTCTCACATATGCTGCATCTTAATTAACTGTTACTGATTATCTTTATCTTCTTTATCTTCTTTTTTCTTTATGATAAAGAATATTCCAAGTCCTGCCACAATCACGATGGCTCCGATGATGATAATCCAGAGTGGATTCCATGAATCCTCTTTTGACTCGGTAGTCACATTGTTGCTGCCAGTTCCTGTACTGTCGTCTGCCCCGTTTCCATCCATCGGTGCTTCATCAATCACGATGGTGTAATCAGAAGCATGAGTGAAAGTCAGGTCAGCAGTTCCATCCTCTGCAATCTCATCTGCACAGATAAACTCAAGCTCTCCTGTAGTTTCATTGTAGTAGAACAGGTTTGCATAAAGTCCTACGTTCTTTGCTTCCATGTTGATGGAAAGGACTGCTGTAAATCCGAACTCGCCGTCATAGGCAAGGCTGATCTGGATAGAATATCTCTCTCCAGTCACATTATTGATAACATCCACAGGAATGTTATTACCGGCTTCTTCTCCAACCTTTACGCTGAAGTCGATGTCGCTTACCTTGTCAGTAGTAATGCTATTTCCGTTTACACTCCATGTAATGCCATTACCCATGTCAAACACAATGGTTACATCTTTGCCTGCGATAGTGTCAAGAACATCTCCCGGTACTACGGTAGCACCGTTCATATCAACCTTTACCGCATCGCCATCTTTTGCATCTGATGTTTCGTTCTTGATAACATCCCAGCCTTCTTTACCTGTTTCGTCTTTGATGAACGGCTTTCCGGTATCCGGTATTTCCGCTGGCTTCTTATCGCCGCCTTCTCCCGGTTTGTTATCTCCCGGCTTATTATTTCCTGGTTTGTTATCTCCCGGCTTATTATCTCCTGGTCTATTATCATCCTTTAACTTAGCGATTGGTTTCGTATAGCTGTGTCCACACAATGAACAGGTATATGTCATCTCGCCTTCTTTTTCCTTAGTAGCTTCTACCGTTACACTGCTTGTATACTTATGGTTAAGCTTAGGAATTGTTTCTGTATAGCTGTCACCACACTTACATGTATATGTCTTAATTCCTGTCTGGGTACAGGTTGCTTCCCTTGTTATCGTACAAGTATAGTTATGCTCATGTTCTTCTTCAGGAAGCTTTGGAATCGTTTCTGTGTAAGTGTCATTGCAGTTTACACAGGTATAGGTTCTCTCGCCCTCCGCTGTAGTGGTAGGCTGCCTTGTAATCTCTGAATGATAATCGTGTCCGGTTGCGGCTATTGTCTTTCCTTTTTCAAGGACTGCATTACAACCACTGCAACACTTATCTCCGGTGTAACCGGAAGAAGTACAATCAGCATCCTTCTTACCCACCAGCTTTATGGCTTCGTGGTTATTCGGATTTAAAGTGCCATACTCTGCACCGCAGACTGAACATTTCGCCTTATGGGTACATGTTGCCGTTCCGCCGGAGTGTTCTTTTTTCTCTATGGCATGACCTGTACTGATACATTCTCCACAATCCTTACAATAGGTATCTCCTGAATATCCTTCCTCTTTACAGGTGGATTCCTTTTCACCTCTAACCTCAGTATTCTTATGTTCACAATCACTTCTGGTAATTGTGATTACCACTGATTCATTTTCATAATTGCCCTTGTCCGCACCATTGTAAACAGCAGTTGCGGTCACAGGCACACCTACTTCCAATGCAGTAGCCTTATCACTCTCCTGCCATGTCCAGTCTTTCGCTAAAGTAACTGTACCGACAGTTTTGTTACTGTATGGAACACTCATAGCCGATCCCGGCATATGCGGTGCGTCTTTTACCTTATTTACTGTGATGGTTACATCCGTTTCAACCGTGTTGTAATTTGCACGATCTGTCGGTGTGAATACCAATACATAAGTTGTCAGATTGCTGTCTGCACAATTCGGTGCAAGGCTTGCATCCTTCCAAGAAAATGTTCCGTCTACAAGAGTTGTGTCATTCTCACTGTACTGTACTTTTCCACCTGCTATTGTTGCATCTGATAAGGTCTGTCCGTAAGTAATAGCACTTACAGTAGGTTTTTCAGCCACATAAGCTGTTGCTGCTACAACCCTGACGGTAATATTCTTCGTTACCGGCACATAATTCGTGGTATCTGTCGGATTAAATACTGCTACATAGCTGTTCACATTTGTTGTAGGAACTGTGCCGTTTGTCTTCCAGCTCCAGCTACCTTCAACAGTCTTTTCCACGCCACCAACAGTCCAGCTTACGCTTCCACTAACAAGATCACTATCTGTTAATGCTGCAGTTGGATGATATACTCTGTCTGCCACTGTCAGAACAGTTGTCACATTCGGTGTCGCCTGACTTACGGTTACTGTGATCGTTCCGGTACATCCCTGATAAAGTGCTTCATTCTCCGGCACAAACTTCCATATAACCTGATGACTTCCGGCATTCAGTACCTCATCCGGTGTTTCCCAGCTAAGTTTACCTGCTACCTCTGTTCCATTGGCTACAAATTTTGCTTCTGTGGTATTAAGCTTTAATGCACTTATCTTCTGTCCGTACACAAGGGATGTGCTGTCAGAAGAAACCTTTGCACCTGCCTTTTCCGTCACTACGAATTTATCAGTAATCTTTACAGTTAATGTATAAGTTACATCTTTATAATTCGCCATCGTTGCAGTGACTGCAATAGTTGCTGTAATTCCATCTGTATAGTTATCAAATGACTTCACATTGTAGGTAAGATTACCATTTTTATCTACCGATACATTTTCAAGTATCGTACCGGCATCTGCCGTTGACACAGAGTATGTTGTATTACCCTTATCTGCCGGAAGCATTCCTGCAACATCCACCGCCACATTACTTGCTCCCTGCTTATATGTATAAGCTGCCGTACCTGTTGACGGATTTAATACATAGTCTTTCTTTGCCACATTGACTTTAATCGTCTGCTCTGCCGCACCGGTATAACACTCTGTTTCCGAAAGAGATACTGTTACGGTGGCACTTCCTGCTCCCACAATCGTTACTTCTCCGGTATCGGAAACTTTAATGACCTTTTCATCGGAAACTTTATAGGAAATCGTTCCGTCTCCGGTTCTGCTACATCCAAGCTTAAATGCCTCATCCCCAAAGGTCGGGGTAAATTCAGTCTGTTTCAGTGTCAGCACTCCGTCTGCTTTTGCAACAGTATCCGAAGTATCATTAACTGTTCCTATGTATCCTTCCGCAGATACCTTAACTGTAATCTGTTTTCCAATTGCTTCGGCGGATACAATCTTATAAGTATTGCTGCTTCCCTGCTGAAGCACTGTATCGTCCGCGCAGAAAGTATAGGTTAATACAGCTCCCTGCTGTGCTCCGGTTACAGTTGCAGTTAAGGTTTCCCCATACTTTGCAGTTCCGGAAAGGCTTACGCTGCCTTCTAAGGTTGCGGTATAGGCAGATGTATTGGAAATAACATCACTTGCCTTATATCCATCTGTTTCCTTTGCCCGTACCTGTAAATCTCCTGTGTTGACTATCACGTTTCCAACTGTAACAGTACCAACACCGGTGCCGGAATCTACCGTAATATCCGTCCAACTTGCTCCACCATCGGTACTGTATTCGTAAGTAACTCCGCTTGTTCCGTTAAAGGTAAAGGTATTGTTTTCATCATCCACATTTCCATTCGTCGGTGGATTTGGATGTTCTGCCTTTGCTACCTCGGCGGTGGAATCCGTCAGTTCTCCGGAACAGTTTTCAGCGGTAACCTTAACTGTAATCACTTTTCCTACATCATCTGCTGTTAAAGTATATGTATCTCCGGTAGCAATCGCTGTAGTATCTTCTCCACGATACCATGAAACTGTAACTTCGCCGGCATCTGTCGCAAGTCCCTCATAGGATGCTGTCAATGTTTTTCCATATACTGCCTCTCCGGAAATGGATACAGTTCCCGTGATGGCTTCCTTTAATGTCTTAAATGTGCTATTTAAAAGATAACTTTCATTTCCTGCCTTATCCACTGCAAGAACTGCACAGTAATACTCGGTATTTGGTTTCAGGTCTGATAATGTAAAGGTTCCGGTTGCATTGTGATAATCAGATGCTTTCAAATTCTCTGTCGTAGCACTTGTTACCTCATTTATATCCGTACTATATAAGAAATAAACCTTCTCAAGACCGCTTCCATCTTCAAAAATATCAAATGTCACACTACCGGAGCGATCCTTCATGACCGGGGTTATATCAAAAATATACGGTTTCTCATCATCATGCAAAATGCCATCACTGGACAGATAGGTTACATTTCCGACATTGTCTGTGATTCTCGCATACACATAGTTGGTCCTGTTCGTCTTGATTTTAGGCTTATTGCTATTATCATAATCTTTCCAGCCACTCAGATTCTGCATATCTGAAATTTGTGTATATGCCTTGTCAGATACCAGATATTCTGTAGAGGCTATACCGGAGCCGGTATCCTCTGATGTAATCGTAATTTTTTCTTTGGTGTTGGTATAGAAGCCAAAGGAAATTTTCTCTAAAAATTTATCCCATGTACTTTCTTTTACCTGAATGGTTCCGGTTGGAGCAGCTTTATCAATCTTAATCTCTTTGTTTATGCTATCTGTAATGTATCCGTTACTGTCTTTAAAATAAAGAGTATAAGAATGTGTTCCCTCTTCGGTAACCGAAATGCTGTCATTCCAACTGCTTCCATCCGTTGATACCTGCCAGTCTGCTACGCCGATTGTGACATCTGAAGTATACCAGTCATTCGCACCTTTCGTTCCTGTTATATAATTATCCGGAGCAGTAATGTAAGCAATGGTAAAGTTCTTTGTAATTTCTCCTGTATAATTACCCTTTCCGGTAATCTTCACATAAGGAGCGTTTTCAGCATTGCTGCCTGCCACATCTGTATTGTTTCCATAAGTAATGTTATAATCTTCACCAAGAGTTAATGATGTCTCGCCTTTTTTTATGGTAATATCCGGCTTAATCTCATTACCTGTATAGTAGTAAGGGGTATCCACACCGCTAATACTGATACCAGAATAGTTGATGTTCTTTATATTACAGTACGAACAGCTTTCGCCAGTCTTGTCGTCGCCAAAGTCATGTTCCTTTAAGCCTTCCGCATTATTTGTGTATCCAACCTTACAAGGAGAACTTTCTGAAGGTTTATAGACTTTCGCATTACTAAAAACAGGAAAAGATTGTTTCTCACCATCATTATCAATGTTCTGTCCCCAGACCTGTGGTATCGTGCCATCTTCTCCCACTTTCTGTCCATCCTGCAAAAGGTATGCAACCTCGCCGGATGCAAACTGTGCAGCGGTTTTTCCTTCAGCCTGCCCTTCGACATCTGCGCCGTTAATGCCACCCAAATCCGTGCCTTCCGCTTTCAGATAATAGCAATTGTTTATCGTACAATTTTCACCATATCCGAACACGCCTCCGACATCATCATTTCCACTTACACTACCTGTGTTATAGCTGTCAGTTATCGTAACACTGCTACCAGTTCCACACACGCCTCCGACACATCCTTCTCCACTTACCACTCCTGTGTTATAGCTGCCAGTTATCGTACCATCTACACCAAATGCGCACACGCCTCCGACATAATGTTCTCCGAAAAAATAAGAATCAACGACACCGACATTCCGAATTGTTGCCATATATATATTGTCAAACAAGCCAACATGACTTTTTTGGCTATCATTGAAAAAGAGTCCGCTGATGGTCTTTCCATTTCCATCAAAAGTCCCCTGATAGCCGTTATTAGCTGCTCCAATCGGTGTCCATGAAATGAAGTTCCCGCCGTTTGCTACTTCATTGGTCAGATTGCCGTCATCATCTGTTTTATATGTAATCCTGTCAAGCAGATTATTATTTACCGTGATATCATTCATCAGCTTCGCACAGGCTGAACTATTTTTAGTAACGTCTGTAAGAGTTCCGTTTACAAGTCCGGCGAACCAGTAAAGTTCTGCCGCCGAGGTAATCTGATACGGGTTTTCTGCTGTACCATTACCATTTTCCGGTTTTGTTGGTGTGATGGTGGTTGCTTCCAAAAGCTGTGCTCCACCCAGTTCTACATTTACTTTCAGTGCTGCTGCGTCCTCTGCGAGTTCATAGCCCTCCGGCAGATTCGCAGTAAAAGTATAGTTACCGCTGTACGCACCTTCCTCCGGGTAGTTTTCACATACCCAGCCTTCCAGAGTCACGGTTTCTTCCGCTCCATCCGTTTCTTCCGATTCGTTTGTTGCTTCTGTATCCTCTGTTTCGGTAACGGACGCAGATGTTGTAATCGTGGCTGTGATGGAAGCAGGAAGGAATGATACGATGTCATCAAAGGATACGATATAATCTTTGGATGCACCGGGAAGTGCCAGCACGTTTTCCTCCAAGTCCAGCATTTCCTCTTCATCATTCCATGTCCATGAGGTGATACGCTTTGCTGTCTCGGTTATTTCTTCCGATGTAGTCTGCTCCTCTTTTTCACAGGTCAGCACTTTTTCTTCCTCTGCTGCATTTACCGTAAGAGCAGATAAGTCCACGCTGCTTCCAACAAGGGCTGCCGTAAGCAACAATACTGCGATTCTCTTTCCTCTTTCTTTCCATTTTTTCATAATATCAATCCTCCTGTCCAAACTATGGTGCAGTTACACATTCTGTCCCCATAAAGATATTCTCTTATTTTCCAGTCATATTCAGATAGATAATATGAACAAAATCTATCATGAATTTCTATTTATCATTCTATACACTAACTCAGTTTTATTGTACTAAAAAAAAGGCTGTTTCTTCAAGAATTTTTATTTGAAATTCAAATATATCTTTTTATAAACAAAAGAGCTTCCCTTGATTATCCTTGAAAGAGCACGATGCTCCATCCTTCTAATCTTAGAAAGCTCCTGATTTTTTTGTATATGAAACTTTAACCATCCCATAATGGCTGACTGAAAAAGAGTACAATAATTTTTTACTTTTATTGCAGCCTCTGAATATATCCTTCACTTACCATCCGCCTTAACGGTTTTGCTCCATACAGCAGACCTGATTCCTGATTTTCTTCTTCATCTTCCTCGGACAGTTCTACATAAGCACATCCTGCTTGTTTTCTTGCGTTATTTAATGCCTGATAGAATACTTCTTCATCCGTGATGTTGAAATATCCATGTCCGGAACCATGCGGAAAATACTTCTCTACCACAGACTGGAGCTCTCCATAGAACTTGTCATAGTCCCTGTTGTTCATAAGCTCAGTTCCATTCTCTGCATCAGCGTTCTTATAAGAACTACGCATTCTTTTTGTCGTTCTTTCAGTATCTATGCTGTCTACGCATTCCTTCACACGCATACTTGATTCTTCTATTGTCGTGGCGGACGGGCGGATGATATTCAGATAATCATCTATACATGACTCGGCAAGCTTGATTTCTTCAGGACTTATCTGTCCGTCCTCCTTTGCTTCCTCTATCTGCGTAATCAGTTCGTCCATACCATCTATGTATACGTTATCCGATGCTTTTTCCAGAGAGTAGCTTACCATCTGTGCTGCCGCCTTAAATTCTGTATCCATATCCTCAATCTCGGAATCCAGCTCCTGAAGCTCGTCAATGTACAGGTCTTGAAGTTCTTCTACCATTCCCTTTGCCTGCTCGATTCGTTTTGCACCATAGGCAACCATTTCTGACAGTTCCACTGGATCTTCCGGAAATTCCATATATGGATATGGCGTTGCCTCTATCCTCTCGTATTCCGGTGTCTGTCCCAATGACAGCATATCTATCAGGTCCTTGATCTGATTGATGGTCAGTTCCTCCAACAGAATGATTGGCTTTTCAATCAGTTTGTTCATATCCACTTCTTCTTTTACGGATATCTGTTTTCCAATAACGGTAAGCTCCATATTGACTTTTACAAATATCTGGCTTCCATTTACGATTATGCCAAGAAGTGCCTTGCTGATATAGAATACATTAAGCACACCCTGAATCACTTTGTTAATTGTGTTAAGGAAACCGCTACCCAGTTTGTTTGCAAGCGACAGTACCTTATTGGCTGCATCAAGAGCTGCCTCTGCCGTTTTCATCGCAAGATATATGCCGCCGATGGCAACCTCATAGCCTACGATTTTGGCTGTTTCCTTAGCCATCTTCGCCCACTGATACCATTTTGCTTTCCTAATTACCCTCCTGCACTCTTCGATTTTACTTTTGTATGAGTTTATCTCATTTTGCAGGGAGGATACTTTGTTCTTTGCATCATTGATTTTTTTCTGTGCATCATGTATCTTTTTGTCATATTTGGTTACTGCTTCATCCAGCAGGTACGTCAGTTGTTTCAGGTTATTCTGTAATCCTGTGCTGTCGAGAGAGACTTCAAATTCAAAGAACAGATTTTTCATTTTCTGATAATCTGCATTCAGATACAATGAAGCCCGAAACAGGTTGAAATAGCTTGTTTCAACAGCAATCCTTATGTTTTTGTTGGCAAAATATACCAGTGCATCAAAAGAAAATATTTTGCACAGTTCTATATGCCCATCTATATAAAAATTGCAGGCGTTTTTGGATACATCCATGTATAAAGTGACCGGTCTGTCTGTCACTTCATTTCTGTAAAAATCCTGTGTCAGCAGTTCCAATGTACTGTTTGATGTACTGCCAAGCACCGGGTTTATCCTGTTTTTCTCAGAACGGGAACCGCTGATAATAAGCACACTGTTATGTATTGGTGATACTTCCGCATATCCAAGAATGCCTTTATCATTTACTGACGAAAACATGACTTTGATTTTCTGTCCGAAAATCTCCAACTGTCCTGCAAAGAATACTCCCATATCAAAATTGTATCTGCCTATGGTCAGATGCTTAGATGCATAATATGCCTGCGGTGGAAAGGATAATTCTCCCTTACTGTTCAGCCAGTAATGGAACATGGTCTTTGTGTTCAGAACGTCACAGGCACTATCGCCCGGAAGTCTTGTCACACTTACATTGTCCTGACTCAGCAGATACTCCTGCTTCATTCCCGCTAATGCATTATTTACAGCCTGTATGATTTCCGCATCTGTAAGTGTCTTAAAATCAATCGTTTTACCGCCACCTGAACTATTGATGTCAAAGGCTGTGACGGTAAATATATCCAGTTCTTTTACTGACTGCGAATCAATTCCTGCAAGGTTTGATACCAGAGAGGATACCGACACTTCACTCATGGCTATGTTGATCATATCAAGCATTGGAACCGTAATTTTCAATTTTCTCACCTCCTACTTTGAAAAATAAAATAAGCCGCTAGGGAGCAAAAATTACTCCTTAACGGCTATGTAAAATCATTCAATATTCAATTATTAAAAGCAACATGAAACTGAAATTTCACGCAGACTATTCCTATACCGTAATGTCTATTCTGACCGATGATTTCTTCTCACCAAAATGCTTTATTTCGATATCCTTCATTTCCTCTATAACATCTTTTTCAATTTGGTGAACATCACTTAATTGTAAATCTCGCTTCGAATCATTTACTATTTTTGCTGCCTCATCTACTGAAACAGTTGTATCTGATGTTAACTGTTCAGACATTTCAGTATCGTTTGAATCCTCTGCAACCTGCCCCTTTTCTATAGATGTCTCTACAATTTCCTCTTCTGTTGGCAAATCCCTATATTCTGTACTTTTTACAAATCTTGTGAATGACTCTACAGCTCTAAAAGTATTTCCCATGATACGTTGAGCTTCCTTAAGCTTTTCACTCTTTGGAATATTTGGATTATTCACGATACTTTTTAGTTCTGCCAAATTTCCATTCATCTCATTTACTTGAAGCCTTTGAGCCTCTTCTTTTGTCTTACATCTCTCCAACCTACGCTCATAAGCTTCTTGTTCCATTCTTGCCGCTTTATATTCCATATAGGCTTTAGGGTCTTTCTGACGAATAGCATCTTCTTCTGAAGCTGTTAATTCTTGACCGCTTGCAATCTTGTTATAAATCTGACTATATGCAGAACTTTCTTTGTCTCGCTCAAGTTGCTCTCGGAAATGCTGAATCATGCTTTCTTCCTGACTTGTTACAGTCATACCCTCTTGCTTCTTTACAACATCCCCGGTAGCCTTCTTTTGCTCCCAATCATTTACTAACTGCATCTGATTCACAGCGTTTCGTATTGTACCTGCAATCATAGCACACCTCCAATTCCCGGTTAATGCTACGATTAAATAGTGATATCAAACTTCATACCCTGTGTTGCCTTTTCTTCTGTTATCTTACTCCAATCCAGTTCAGAAATCTTTTCAAGTAATTCTTCTTTTGAATTTGCCTGAATTGTAGTCCGCTTAACAGTTACATCCTTCTTTTCCTGCTTTTTCTCCTCTGCACGTTTTTCCTTTAATTCTTCAAGCCGTTCTTTCTGCTTTTCTGTAATCTTCTCCAAATCAGCAAAAAGTGTCATCTTTCCATCATCATCAAAGGACATAGTTAACTTATTTAATACAGTTCCACTATTGTCTGTCGTTCCCCAAGCACGTTCAAACCCAAACTGTTCATTGATTTTATCTGACATCTCAACTGCAGTTTTTACCGTAGACAATTTTTCCCGTGCATATTTCTCATCGGATGCCATTCTTTCAAGTTCAGCACTTGAAAAAACAACTGTAAATTCCTTATCGCTTTGGTCTACTAATCCTCTGAAATCATCGCCTTTATCAGCAATAATAAAATCGAAATCCGCATTATCCTTACGCAATGTTTCCAGATATTTCTGTGCCTTAGAAGATAACTTATCTTCGCTGGATTTTATTTTCTGTGCATTGGGCTGCACATCTTTTGCTTTCTCTGTGTTATTTTGCTTACTAACAGTATTGCTCTTATAATAATCTGTTACCTGTGTTAAATTAGCTGCTCTAATCATGGTATCATCCTCCTTGAAAATTGATACAGAAATCCGTTTCTATATCTGTAATATCGGCACTTTATATCCAAAAGTTAATAGTGCGTAAAATTCAAATTTTCTTTTCCCTAATAATTACAAATATTCCTTGGAAATTGCTTCCACACCATACATTTCCATAAATGCATCCAGGTCCGCTGCATCCCCAATCAACATATTCTCGTCAAAGTGTACGATATGCATATCTTAAAATCCAGCCACATGTTCTCCGGTACAAATGATACATTTTAGAACTGCTTCCTTATTTATTTTTCATATCGAATCTTATATGCTTTCTTCTTAAAAATAGGGAATATCTAATTTATTATCATCAAGGTCGGACATTCATCCGACCTCTTGATTATACTATAGATTCTATAAAAATTCATCTGTTATCACTGCAGCATTGCTTCTTTTTTCTTCTGTTCCGCAATCTTCTCATGAATGTTGGTATTATACAGCCTGTACAAATCTGTATCCTTACTAATCTGATTATCAAACGGAATCACCACCGAGCCACACTTGATAAGTCCCATTCCCGATGCGGTATTGGTTACAAATCTAAGCTGTGCCTCTGATACTCCGATAACCTCTGCCATCTTGGAACTGTCCGTATTCGCCTGCTTTAAAAGTGCCACAAACTCTGAGTTTGCAAGCATTGTGTTTCTTATATGTAAGAAGTACCTATGAATTAGAACTCTTATCTTAATATATATCTGTGAAATATATACAAAGATGTATGTATGCGTGATTCCTATGAATCCCCATTACGCCCGCATACTCGGAACTACCATCTAGTCGCATATGCGTTCACGATACACTAATTATTAATCAGCATAATCTCCTCTTTTGCCTTCTGAGGATAAGGACTTTGACACCCTTTGTGGTTTATTATCCATCCGCCATATATCTTTCCCTGCTCGCTATGCACCTTCATCTCTCGATCCATCAATTCTCATCACGTAAGCTATGACTGATATTTGTCAGGAACTACACCGGATTTTTACCAGAAGAAATTACTTTCTTTTACAGTAGTTGAATATTCAGTAGTATGCGATATTCTTACGAACATCGTAAACATATCTTAATACACTAGATACATATTGTCGGTAACATCATATGCACTAAATTAATAAATTTAGTAACCTATTATGATTATTATGCGCGCATATAAGTTCTCTTTTGTGAATCTATATTTTAATTATAGCTTCTAAAAATTTATCGTCGGGAAAAAGTTCCTTTTTGTGTTCTTTTGTGCTATCATATAATATGTATTTAATGTTTTTATTTGTGGAGGTTATTCAATGGAAGATATAGAAAGGTCAAACCTAGCTAGAACAATAAAAAAATATAGAAAAGCTCGAAAACTTACTATGGAGCAATTAAGTGAAAAAAGTGGAATAAATTTATCAACATTAAAGAAATATGAAACTGATAATAGAAATCCTAAACTAGAACAGCTTTCTAAAATTGCAGAAGCGTTAGAAGTAAGTGTATTTGAATTTTTAGACATAGAGGTAAAATCTGTAAACGATATTATATCTCTTGTTAATAAAATGAATATAGCTACTGATATTGATTGGGATATTGATAATGATAAAGTATGTATTTCTTTTAAGAATAAAGAAATCAATAATTGTTTAAAAGAATACGCTGTAGATTACAAAAAAGACAATATATTAATCAAAAAAACAGAAACTAATTATGAATCTACACTTACAAGACTTATGCTTATAAATGACAAGCTCAGATAAAAATAAATCATTGCAACAGTGACCAAATTCTCGTGCAAGCGCGGATATTAACTCGTTGCTCACATAAATACAAAAATAAAATCCTGGTTTCACTTCGTATAACTTGCCATCAACCTTAAGACTAACCTCACATAACGCTATGCATCCACGCTTAATACGTATGCCTTTTCTCCTTTCAGCTGCCTGGACTGCCATATTTCCACCATACTTTCCATCACCAGCAACCGGCTTGTTTAATATAATCTTATCTTTATCTCGTATACTATATCCATCTTAACTAATAATTCCAATACTCTTAATCCACTTTGTAAAAAGTACTTTCCACTCACC
>ENA-OPFG01001318-OPFG01001318.1-human-gut-metagenome-genome-assembly--contig:-NODE-1318-length-13064-cov-2.516796_pt1 | contig 13064 bp, 10 predicted proteins | sample MGYA00241304_ERZ501542 | MGnify/ENA primary metagenome ERZ501542 (study PRJEB25962, sample SAMEA2042427) | human gut metagenome | biome: human gut; feature: human-associated habitat; material: faeces...
TGGCGGCAGCGGTGCGTCGAGTCGCCGCACCCTACAAACTGAGCATCAGCAAACAGCAAAAAATACCGCAGGGCTTTCGCTCTGCGGTACTTTGATTTCAGACTTTATTTATGCTCGGCGAGGTATCTGTCCACGACGGACTCGACATAATCGGGGCGGTCGGTGATGATACCGTCAACGCCGTTTTCGAGCATTTTGATAACATCCTTTTCCTCGTCAACTGTCCATGCGTTGACCTTCATACCGGCGGCATGGGCGCGGCGGACGAGCGCTTTTGTCGCAAACGCCTTATGCGGATGCAGTGCGTCGCAGCCGATTTTCTGCGCGAGGTGCAGAGGCTGGAAGAACCATCTTCTGACTACCTGGCCGTAAATCGGATAGAGATATGCCGTCTTGCACTTGGGATCGTACTTCTTCGCCTCAACAAGCATCTTATAGTCGAAGCTCGAAATGAGAAGCTCATCGAAAAGTCCGTAGTCCTTGACTGCCTCTATCGTCTTGCGCACTATGTCTTCGCGCTCGGACTTGTTGGGCTTTATCTCGATATTCATAACGCTCAGCTTGTCGCTCTTCTTCATGCACTCGAGGTACTCCTCGACGGTGGGTAGAGTGACGCCGGCGAAGTCCTTTGAGAACTTGCTGCCGAAATCGAGCTTGCGGATATCGTCAAACATATAGTCGCCGATAGCGCCGGTGCCGTTGGACATCTCGTCAACGGTGTCGTTATGGCAGATAACTATATATCCGTCTTTTGTGGAATGGACGTCGGTCTCGGTTCCGTCGGCTCCGAGCTCGATCGCTTTTTCAAACGCGGGGATCGTGTTCTGCGGGGCATAGCGGTTAGCACCGCGGTGTGCGATTATCTTTGGCTTATTCAACACTGTTCACCTCTGAAAAATTTCTGAGGACATTATAGCACTTCGCCGCTGAAAATTCAACAGGAATGTGATAACGCTGAAATAATTATTAAATTTCTGCTTTTATTGTACTTAAGTCCAAAACGCTGTTGCAAGCTATTAATATTTTTGCTATAATGATAAGAGCTTTTATGCAAATTGTCGATGCTTCCCGATTGAATTTTTTTCATATCGGGGGGCTAAAACAACTGTCTGCGGGCGTATTTTCCCTGCTTCGCCGCAGACCTGAAGGAGTGTTGAAATGGGAAAGAGTAATCTCAAGGAAAAGGTCAGCACGACATGGAACAATGTCGTACTGCACTGGAAAACACCCGCCTTGGGCAAATATGTCTCCTACAAAGAGATAATTGCCTACGGCGTCGGAGGAATGGGCGTTCAGTTCGTCATGTTCTTCTGCTCGCTCATCGCGCTTTCCGCAACGAGCTTCCTTGTCGGAAACACGATAGGCATCAAGCCGATGCACTTGCAGTATATGGCAGTCGCGTCGACTATTATCGGCTTCGGAATCACTATCGGACGCTCTTACATAATCGACAGCGCCCGCTTCAAATCCGGAAAATTCCGTCCCTGGCTTGCGATAACCGGTATTCCCACCGTTATTATAGCGGTCGTGTTCGTCTGGCTGCCATATGAGACGATGTCGTATATGCAGAAAGTCATTGCGGTTTTCCTCTGCTATAACCTTCTGCAGTGCTTCTATCCTTTCTTCCAGCAGGCATACACAGACCTTGCAAACGTCATATCGCCCAACTCCCATGAGCGTACCGATATCGTTTCGGTCTCGTCGATCATCTACTCCATGGCGCCGTCCCTCACTGGTCTTTTCGTGCCGATGCTCTCGACGCTCACCGGCGGTCTGAACTCCATCACCACCTACCGTATAATCCATCCCCTCGTCGCCGTTGTCGGACTTCTTCTGTCCTATATTGCATACGCCGGAACGAGAGAGAGAATAATCGTGGCGGAGAGCCACGTTACCCAGTTCAAATTCTCCGACGCATTCCGCGCCGTTGCAAAGAACAAATATTTCTGGATAACCTCCCTTGCAGGCTGGCTCGGCTTCCTTGAGGGCGCAGTCGGCGTTATCATCGGCTGGACATTTATATACGCCTATCCCAACAGAATGGGTCTTTACGGAGTCGCAACGACGCTCATCGGCAACGCGGCGCTCTGGGCAATGCTCATCTGTCCGATAGCGATAAGAGTCCTCGGCAAGAGAAACCTGCTTATCTGGTGCAACATTACAAACGTTGTGCTCATCGGATTGCTCTATCCCCTTTACAACAACATTCCCGCGCTTATAATCCTCTACTATCTCAACGGATTCGTCAACTCTTTTTCAATAGTCTACAACCCCGGCATCAACGCCGACATGCGTGACTATCAGCAGTATTTCACCGGCGAGCGCATAGACGGAATGTTCGGCGCGGTCGGCATAATCGGCTCGTTCATCGGAATGTTCACCGGCATGGTGCTCCCGACCATCTATCAGATGCTCGGCCTTGAGGACAACTACGACGTGCTCGAAGTCGCTTCGTTCAGAGAGGATATGTTCGACGTGCTCATCATCGCCGCAGTCATCGGCGCGGCGCTCAACTTCGTCCCCTACCTCTTCTACGATCTGACCGAGACAAAGCAGCGCGGCATAGTCAAGGTGCTCAAGATACGCGCGATGTTCGAGGACTACGGCAACGGTATTCTCCGCGACGAGAGCATCGTTGAAGCCATAGACATAATCGACGAAGCCAATCTTCTCTACAAAGACAGAACCCTCATGACCACAAAGGACGACATCAAGAAGGCAGAGAGACTGCCCGCGAGAACGCCAGAGGAAAAAGAGTTCAAGAAGAACGAAATCAAGCGACTGAAAGCCGCTTACAAAGAATTCAACACTCAGAACCGCGGCATAAAGAAAGACCGCATAAATCAGGCAAAGGCCATGCCCAAGAGCACCGACGCCGAGAAGGCGGCGAGAAAAGCTGAGAAGGCGGCGAGAAAAGCTGCAATAAAGGCAGCGAAGGCTATGCCAAAGGGCACCGACGCCGAGAAGGCGGCGAGAAAAGCCGCGATAAATGCAGCGAAGGCTATGTCCAAGGGCATCGACGCCGCGAAGGCAGCAAGAAAAGCCGCGATAAAGGCCGCGAAGAAAGAGAACAGAGAGCTCAACAAGCTCAACGCGGACATCTCCGTATGCGATTTCATCATCGACGAGATGAACAAATACAACACCCTGCGTATCCAAAAGCAGGTCGAGCGTTCCCGAGCGCTTGAGGCTGCCGGATACAACGGAATCTTTGATTACAACAAAGAGATCATGATCGAGGCAAAGGCTCTGCCGAAGTCCACTCACGAGGAGCGCGAGATTCGCAGCGACGCCATAACCCGCGCCCGCGCGCTCAAGAACGCCAGAAAGGCAATGATAAAGTTCTACGGCTCGCCCGAAAATATCGTCGAGCCTTCAGACGATGCGTTCAAGGCCGCAGAGGCTCTGCCGGACGACACCTTCGCGCATCAGCTCGAGAAGAAGAGAACCGTCAAAAAGCTCGTCAACGAGAAGTCGAAGTACATCAGAAGCGTCAAGCCTCTTCTCGACGCAAGACGCCAGCTGACGGAAAAAGAAAACTACGCGCATCTTGACGATATCCGCGCAAGATACGCTGACGCAAAAGCGAACACCGACGCCGAGTACGAGGCGCGCAGAGTCGAGATCGAGAGACTCGAAGAGGAGCGCAAGGCAGACCTCGAGCGCAGGAAGCAGGAGCGTCTGGCAAAGAAGAACGGAAAGTGAGGAACAGACGATGAAAAAATTCAGTAAAATAGCAGCCGTTGTTGCGCTGATGCTCGTTGTCTGCCTCTCTTTCACAGGCTGCGGCAATCTCGGCAACGCGATAATCTCCGCCCTCTCCCTCGACGTCACGGTCGACGACCCGGCGCTCATCAAGGTTGAGGATATACTCGACAAGACCGTCAAGACGGAATCCGTCAAGAGCGGCGACTTCACCTATACATTATATACCGACAACACCGCCTGCATCACGGGCTACACAGGGAGCAACCCCGTTGTTTCCATTCCTGCGGAGATAGACGGTGCAAAGGTAGTCGGTCTCGAGAACAAGGCTCTCAAAAGCAGCAGCACGCTCAAGGAGCTCATACTCCCCGACTCGATCGAGGCAATCGGCAACTATGCCGCGATGTACTGCGACAGTCTTGAGAAAGTAACCATCGGCAAGAACATCAAGCACATCGGCATCAGCGCGTTCGAGGGCTCGCAGGAGAACGCCTACACCGGGAAGAGCAAGCTTACGACCGTTGTTTTCAACGGCGCGCCCAAGACCATATCCGAAAAGGCTTTCTACTTCTGCTCCGCGCTGACCGAAATAGTCCTGCCCGAGGGCGTTGAGACCATCGGCGACTGGGCGTTCGCGAAGTGCTTCAGCGCAAAGAAGATAATTATCCCCGAGGGCGTCACTCAAATTGACGACCACGCGTTCCTCAAGTGCACCGGAGCGGTCGAGATATCGATTCCCGGCACGGTTGAGAGCATTGCGGTGAGCACATTCTACCGCTGCTCCTCTCTCGAGAAGCTCACCATCGGCGAGGGAGTCAAAAAGCTCGAAAAGGGCGCATTTGAAGAGTGCAAATCGCTCAAGACAGTCGTCCTGCCCGAGAGCATGGAAGAGCTCGGCAAATATGCGTTCTACAACTGCACCGGACTCGACGAGATAACCATTCACTCCGGAGTCACCGCGTTCGGCGGCGAGATATTCAAGGATGTCGGCAAGCTCACGATTTCGACCGAGAGCGGAAGCGACGCCGAGAAATACGCGCAGGACAACGGCTTTGATGTTGCCGTTATCGGCTGACGGAGGACGAATGGGAACGATAATCGCACTCGGCGGCGGCCGTTATGACGACGGCGAGGTCATGCCGATATTTGAAAGAATAGTCCGCGAATCGGGCAAAAAAAATCCTCACGTTGTGTTCCTGCCGACTGCCGGGCACGACGACACCGAGGGCGACGAGCCCATATGGGAGAGCTTCGAAAAGCTCGGATGCACGGTTGAGACGCTCAAGCTGACCGACCCCGCTAACTCCCGCGAGCACATATACAATACGCTCGTAAACACGGACATTGTCTACGCCGGCGGTGGAAACCTCGAGTTCATGATGAACACATTCAAGGCGACCGGCGCGGACGAGGCGCTCAGAGAAGCGTATAAACGCGGAAAAGTCCTTTCGGGGCTCAGCTCCGGCGCAATGTGCTGGTTCGACATGGGATACGACGACTGCGGCGAAAACGGCAGCTTCATGTTCATCGACTGCATCGGACTTCTCCCCTACTGCTACTGCCCGCACTTCATCAGCGAACGCTGGCAGAGCTTCGGGACGGCCGTAATAGGCTGCCGCGTCTCGGGCATCGGAGCCGAGGACGGCGCGGCGCTCATATTCAAAGACGGTCATTTCTCCGCCATGTGCGGAAACGACGGCGGAAGCGTGTTCTATTTTGACAAAGATAACGGCTTTGCAAAGAGCGACATAACCGAGGACGCGTCGGCGCTGGATATATAAAATTCATGCAGGGGAAACGGATGATATCTGTTTCCCCTGTTTTTTATTGGGGTATTGATGACAGCCGTCATTTTCGCATATCCCGTCAGTTGAGCGTATGCGAGTAACCCCTCAGTCACTTCGTGACAGCTCCTCTGCAGGGGAGTCTGCGGACAGGTTCGTGCATGGTTGCTCTTTTTATCGTCGTCGGCGTCGGGGTCGCCGCACCCTACAAAATCAGACTTTATTATTGGGCGCAAGCAATGCAATTAACCAACAACACTCCCTCCGCATATTCTTATAGTAAATGAATATGCGGAGGTATTTTTATGCCCGATGTCTATCTCAGTCCTTCAACTCAGGACTATAACCCCTACATAATCGGCGGGAGCGAGAAATACTACATGAATCTCCTCGCCGACGCAATGGAGCCGTATCTCTCTTCAAGCGGGATAAGCTACGGCAGGAACGACCCGAACGGCAACGCCGCGGCGGCTGTTGCACGCGGAAACAGAGGAAACTATCGGCTCTATCTCGCGCTGCACTCGAACGCCGCGCCCGAGATATATGAGGGTATGCTGCGCGGACCCGATGTCTACTACTATCCGACGAGCGCGCAGGGAAAGCGAGCGGCGGAGATAATCGCAAACGGACTGCGCGAGATTTACCCCGAGCCCGAGCTTGTGAACACACGCACCTCAACAACACTGCTCGAGCTAAAACGTTCGAAGGCTCCCGCGGTTTACCTTGAGCTTGCCTACCACGACAACGAGCAGGACGCGCGGTGGATAGCCGACAACATTGACGCGATAGCCGAAAACCTTGTTATAAGCATCGCGGACTTTCTCGGCGTGCAGTACTATCCGCCCGTTTTTCCCGCCACGGGTACCGTCCGCACGCAGGGCGGAGTGCTCAATGTCCGGCGCGCGCCGAATACGACCTCCGCCGTTATCGGCACTCTCCCCAACGGACGCGCCGTAAAAATAACCGGCGCACTCAACGGGTGGTATGCCATCGACTTCGGAAACACAACAGGTTACGTTTCGGCGGGAAACATCAGCAGAAACTGACACAGTTTGTACACAAAATTGACATATTCATACACTTATCCGATTTTTTCCGACGGCGTTTGTATAAAATGCAGATTTTTAAACTTTTCCTTGCTTTTACCCCCAAAAAGCCCTATACTATTATTGTATTTTCACCGAACTTTTCTTTAGGGGGAACGAGGATTTGAAGCTGCTTGAGGAGCGCATAATTGCTGACGGCAAAGTGATCGGGGACGATATTCTCAAGGTGGATATGTTTCTCAATCACCAGATCGACGTGCACCTTCTTCAGGAGATCGGCAAGGAGTTCAAGCGCCGTTTTGACGGGTGTAATATAAATAAAATTCTGACTATCGAAGCATCGGGCATAGGGATCGCGTGCATAACTGCGCAATATTTCTCTGTGCCTGTTGTTTTTGCCAAAAAGGGCGCGCATAAAAACGTGGGCAGCAATGTCTACTCCTCCGTTGTCCACTCCTTCACAAAGGGCACGGACAGCAACATTACAGTGTCGAAAGACTACATAAACAAGGGCGACAAGATACTCATCATCGACGATTTCCTTGCAAACGGCGCCGCCGTTTCGGGGCTTATCGATATAATCAACCAGGCGGGTGCCGAGCTTGAGGGCGTCGGCATCGCCATTGAAAAAGGCTTCCAGCCCGGCAGAAAGGTTCTCGAAGAGAAGGGCGCGAGAGTCGAATCCCTCGCCATCATCGAGAAGATGGGCAACGGAACAATAACATTCAAAGAACAGGACGACTGAGTTATTTTTTCCCGTGCAGGACTGCGGGATAAATATAAAAAAATTTTTTGGAGGTAAGTCAAAAAATGAAGAAATTCACAAGAATCCTCGCGATCGTTCTTGCGCTCGCCACCATTTTCAGCTTTGCAGCTTGCAGCAGCAAGGACGGCGGCGAGAAGAAAATGAAGGTCGGTTTTATCTTCCTTCACGACGAGAACTCGACTTATGACAAGAACTTCATCACCGCAGCTGAGGAAGCTTGCAAGGAGCTTGGCGTTGAGATAGTCAAGAAGACCGGCATCGGCGAAACTCAGGCTTGCTACGATGCAGCGGCTGACCTTGCTGATCAGGGCTGCTCAATCGTTTTCGCTGACAGCTTCGGCCATGAGAGCTTCATGATCCAGGCTGCCGAGAAGTATCCGGACGTTCAGTTCTGCCACGCTACCGGCACCCAGGCTCACACCAAGGGTCTCAAGAACTTCCACAACGCTTTCGCTTCCATCTACGAGGGCCGTTACCTTGCAGGTATTGCCGCAGGTATGAAGCTCAACGCTATGATCAAGGAAGGCAAGTTCGAAGCTAAGGACGCTAAGATCGGCTATGTCGGCGCATTCCCCTATGCAGAGGTTAAGTCCGGCTACACCGCATTCTTCCTCGGCGTAAGATCCGTCTGCAAAGAGGCTACCATGGAAGTCCAGTTCACCGGTTCCTGGTACGACGAGGCCAAGGAGAAGGAAGCTGCTACCCTGCTTATCGGCAGAGGCTGCAAGCTCATCAGCCAGCACGCTGACTCCATGGGCGCTCCCACCGCTTGCGAGAACGCAGGTGTCCCCAACGTTTCTTACAACGGCTCCACTCTTGACGCTTGCCCGAACACCTTCATCGTTTCGTCCAGAATCAACTGGGTTCCCTACATGAAGTACATGATCGAGTGCGTCAGAGACGGCAAAGAGATCGACACCGACTGGTGCAAGGGCATCAACGAGGGCGCTGTTGAGCTGACCGCTATCAACGAGAAGGTCGCAGCTCCCGGCACTGCCGAGGCTATCAAAGCTGCTGAAGAGCAGTTCAAGGCCGGCACTCTTCATGTTTTTGACACCTCCACTTTCACTGTTGGCGGCAAGGTTCTCACCAGCTACAAGGCTGATGTTGACACCGACGAGAACTACACCCCCGACACCGAGGTTGTTTCCAACGGTTACTTCCACGAGTCTGAGAAGCGTTCTGCTCCTTACTTCGATGTTGACATCGACGGCATCACTCTTCTCAACAAATAATTAAGCTATAACTTTCATTCAGACGGGGCGACGAAAGCCGCTCCGTCTGAAGCAGTTCAAAAAACAAGATTTTTAAGTTTGAAAAGCCGATTATCCTTCCTGTTTTAATCGGCTTTTGAGATTTAAAATAGGAGGATAAGTGGGCTTGAACGCAGCAATTGAATTGAAAAATATTTCAAAAAGCTTCGGAAGCATCATCGCCAACAAGGATGTATGTCTGACCGTCAACCGCGGTGAGATACTCTCCATTCTCGGCGAGAACGGCTCCGGAAAAACAACGCTGATGAACATGATCGCCGGAATCTACTATCCGGATCACGGTCAGATTTTCATCGACGGCAAAGAGGTAGTCATCCGCTCCCCCAAGGACGCGCTCGACTACAAAATAGGCATGGTCCATCAGCATTTCAAGCTCGTGGACGTGTTCTCTGCAACGGAGAACATCATTCTCGGACTTGACGAGGGCAAATTCAACGTCAAGAAGTCCGCCGAGCGCATCAAAAAGATAAGCGAGCAGTACGGTTTCGACATTGACCCGAACAAGAAGATATACGAAATGTCCGTCTCGGAGAAGCAGACCGTTGAGATAATCAAGGTGCTTTACAGAGGCGCGGACATCCTTATTCTTGACGAGCCCACCGCCGTTCTCACCCCGCAGGAGACGCTCAAACTCTTTGACATCCTGCGCCGCATGCGCGACGACGGCAAGGCTATCATAATCATCACCCATAAGCTCCACGAGGTGCTCTCCCTCTCCGACCGCGTATCGGTTCTCAGAAAGGGCGAATACATCGGCACGGTCAACACCGCAGAGACGAACGAATCAGAGCTTACCGAGATGATGGTCGGCAAGAAGATAAGCCTCAACATCGACCGCAGCGATCCGGTTGACCCTGTGGACAGGCTCATTGTCAAGGACATCAGCTGCATTAACCGCGACGGAGTCAAGCTTCTTGACGACATCTCGTTCACCGCTCGTTCGGGCGAGATTCTTGGCATCGCGGGCATCGCCGGAAGCGGTCAGCGCGAGCTGCTCGAATCCATCGCAGGACTTCAGCATCTCAACAGCGGCGAGATTATGTACAACAACCCCAAGACCGGCGGCCAGGACAACCTGCGCGACAAGACGCCTATGCAGATCCGCGAGCTCGGCGTGCGCCTGTCGTTCGTCCCCGAGGACAGACTCGGCATGGGACTCGTCGGCAACATGGATATCATCGACAACATGATGCTGCGAAGCTACCGCAAGGGCAAGGGCGCGTTCCTTGAGCGCAAGAAGCCCAAGACGCTCGCAGAAAAAGTTATAAGCGACCTCGAAGTTGTAACCCCGAGCGCGAATACGCCCGTCCGCCGTCTCTCCGGCGGCAACGTGCAGAAGGTGCTGGTTGGCCGGGAAATTGCTTCCTCCCCCACGGTCTTTATGGCTGCCTACCCCGTGCGCGGACTCGACATCAACTCATCTTATCTTATATACAACCTGCTCAACGAACAGAAAGAAAAGGGCGTCGCCGTTATCTTCGTCGGCGAGGATCTTGACGTTCTGCTCGAGCTGTGCGACCGAATCCTCGTCATAAACTCCGGCAAAATAACCGGACTCGTTGACGCGAGGACTTCCACAAAGGAAGAGCTCGGTCTGCTTATGACCAAAACCGACGGAGGTGAAACCCATGAGTAAGTCAAACGGACAGAAGCGTGAGCCTCTTTTCCACATAGTCAAGCGCAGCGCCGTTCCCTCATGGGCGGCATGGCTCATCAGAATCGGCGCGGTCATTCTGGCGCTGCTCGTCTGCGCGGTCGTGACCGTCGTCATCACCGGACAGAACCCCGCGGAGGTCTATTCCGCGATAATCTTCGGCGCGGTCGGCTCGCCGAGGCGTATATGGAGCCTGCTCCAGAATCTTGCAATGCTCCTGTGCGTTTCGCTCGCAGTCACCCCCGCATTCAAGATGAAATTCTGGAACATCGGCGCTGAGGGACAGGCTCTCATGGGCGGCTTCGCAACAGCGGCATGCATGATCCTCTTCGGCGACAAGCTCCCGTCCTATCTTCTCTTCCCCGTTATGATTATAACGAGCATTGTTGCGGGCGCGATATGGGCTTTCATCCCCGCATTCTTCAAGGCGAAGTGGAACACCAACGAGACGCTGTTCACGCTGATGATGAACTACATCGCAACGCAGATAGTCGCTTACTTCTGCTACAAGTGGTCGAACCCCAAGGGCTCGGGTCACATCGGAGTCATCAACAGCGTCAGCCACAACGGCTGGCTTCCGAGCCTCGGCGGTCAGGACTACCTGCTCAACATACTTATCGTTGCGGCGCTTACCGTTTTCATGTACATCTATCTCAAATACAGCAAGCACGGCTATGAGCTCTCCGTCGTCGGCGAGAGCGAAAACACCGCGCGCTACGTAGGCATCAACGTCAAGAAGGTTATCATGCGCACGATGCTCCTCTCCGGCGCGCTCTGCGGCGTCACCGGACTTCTGCTCGTCAGCGGCACCGACCACACCATCGCGACAAACACAGTCGGCGGACGCGGATTCACCGCGATAATGGTATCGTGGCTCGCGAAGTTCAACCCCGCTTACATGATCCTCACCTCACTGCTCATCGTCTTCTTCCAGAAGGGCGCAATTCAGATATCGACGAGCCTCGGACTCAACGACTCGTTTGCCGATATCATCACAGGAATCATAATCTTCTTCATTATCGGCAGTGAGTTCTTCATCAACTACTCTGTCAAGTTCCGCAGCAAGGAGGCGAAGGCATAATGATAATCACATTCATTCAGCGTGCTATAATGCAGAGCATTCCTCTGCTCTTCGGCTCAACGGGCGAGACGATAACCGAAAAGGGCGGCAATCTGAACCTCGGTATCCCCGGCATCATGTATGTCGGCGGCATCTCCGGCGTTATCGGCGCGTTCTTCTATGAGAAGAGAACCCGTTCCTCGCAGTGCTCATTCCCCTGCTCTCGAGCATTTTGGGCTCGGCGCTCATGGGTCTGCTCTACTGCTTCCTGACCGTCACTCTGCGTGCGAACCAGAACGTCACTGGTCTTGCGATGACAACTTTCGGCGTCGGCTTCGGCAACTTCTTCGGCGGCTCGCTCATCAAGCTGACCGACAGTGAAGTCCCCTCCATCGCGCTGAGCGCGACGAGCGCCTATTTCAGCAAATCCCTGAATGTCGGCGGCTGGTTCGGTCAGGTCTTCCTGTCCTACGGCTTCCTGGCCTATGTGGCCATCATTATTGCCCTGGGCGCGTCCTATTTCCTGAACCACACCCGTCCCGGCCTGCACCTGCGCGCCGTGGGCGAGAGCGCCTCTACCGCCGACGCCGCCGGCATCAACGTCACCAAGTACAAGTATCTGGCCACCTGCATCGGCTCCATGATCGCGGGCCTGGGCGGACTGTACTACGTCATGGACTACGCCAACGGCGTATGGTCCAACAACGCCTTCGGTGACCGCGGCTGGCTGGCCATCGCCCTGGTCATCTTCACCATCTGGCGTCCCAATGTCAGTATTCTGGCCTCCATCCTGTTTGGTGGTCTGTACATTCTGAACATCTATCTGCCCACCGGCGCACAGATGGCTGTCAAGGAGCTGTACAAGATGCTGCCCTACGTCATCACTCTGATCGTGCTGATCATCGTGTCCCTGCGTAAAAAGCGGGAGGATCAGCCCCCTGCGTCCCTCGGTCTCTCCTACTTCCGCGAGGAACGCTGACCCGATAATGAAAAGAGTAGGCCGCTTTGCGGCCTGCTCTTTTTTCCTACCCATCTATCACCATAAGGAGGAATTACCGTGTCCACCCTGCTCATTAAGAACATTCACCAGCTGGTCACCTGCGACGACGAAGACCGCGTACTGCATAACGCGGACCTTTACTGTGAGGATGGCTTTATCAAGGCTATCGGTACGGCGCTGGACATCAGCGCCGACGAGGTCATCGACGGGCGACACATGCTGTGCTACCCCGGTCTGGTCAATACCCATCACCACCTCTATCAGGTATTCTCCCGCAATCTGCCGCAGGTACAGAATATGGAGCTGTTCGACTGGCTGAAGACCCTGTATGAGATCTGGAAAAACCTGGACGAGGATGTGATCCGGCTGTCCAGCCTGACCGGCATGGGCGAGCTGATGAAGCATGGCTGCACCACCTGCTTTGACCACCACTATGTGTTCCCCTCCCATAGCGGTGACCTGCTGGGCGCACAGCGCAGCGCCGCACGGGAACTGGGCATTCGCCTCTACATGAGCCGGGGCAGCATGGACCTGAGCGTCAAGGACGGCGGCCTGCCGCCGGACAGCGTGGTGCAGACGGTGGACGAGATCATGGCCGACTCCGTCCGCTGCATCGAGAAGTACCACGATCCCTCCTACGGCTCCATGCACCGCGTGGCGCTTGCCCCCTGCTCCCCCTTCTCCGTGTCGGCGGAGCTGCTGCGGCAGAGCGCCATTCTGGCCCGGCAGTACCACGTCCGGCTCCACACCCACCTGTGCGAGACCACGGACGAGG
>ENA-OPFG01001322-OPFG01001322.1-human-gut-metagenome-genome-assembly--contig:-NODE-1322-length-13038-cov-37.977663_pt1 | contig 13038 bp, 9 predicted proteins | sample MGYA00241304_ERZ501542 | MGnify/ENA primary metagenome ERZ501542 (study PRJEB25962, sample SAMEA2042427) | human gut metagenome | biome: human gut; feature: human-associated habitat; material: faeces...
AAATGCAAGACATTAGAAACATTGCAGTTATTGCACACGTTGACCATGGTAAGACTACATTGGTCGACAAGATGATGCTCGCCGGTAAGCTGTTCCGCGACGGCCAGGATAACAGCGGCGAAGTGCTCGATTCCAACGACTTGGAGCGCGAGCGTGGTATAACCATTCTCTCAAAGAATGTATCTATCAATTGGAAAGGTACTAAGATTAATATCCTCGATACTCCTGGACACTCTGACTTCGGTGGTGAGGTTGAGCGCGTGCTCAATATGGCAGACGGATGCCTCCTCCTCGTCGATGCTTTCGAGGGTCCGATGCCTCAGACCCGTTTCGTGCTCCAGAAGGCATTGCAGCTCGGACTGAAGCCTATCGTCGTTGTTAATAAGGTAGATAAGCCTAACTGTCGCCCTGAAGAGGTGTACGAGATGGTATTCGACCTGATGTGCGACCTCGATGCTACAGAAGACCAGCTCGACTTCCCTGTAGTTTACGGTTCTGCCAAGAACGGCTGGATGGGCGAGGACTATAATCATCCAACAGACAATATCGATTATCTGCTCGATAAGATTATTGAGGTTATCCCAGCTCCTAAGCAGCTCGAGGGTACTCCTCAGCTCCTTATCACATCTCTCGATTACAGCTCTTATACAGGTCGTATCGCCGTAGGTCGTGTACATCGTGGAACATTGAAGGACGGCATGAACGTTACTATCTGCCACCGCGACGGAACCCAGGAGAAGACCAAGATCAAGGAGCTCCACACCTTCGAGGGTATGGGCCACAAGAAGACCGATCATGTAGATTCAGGCGATATCTGTGCCGTTGTCGGCTTGGAGAAGTTTGAGATTGGTGATACCATATGCGACTTCGAGAATCCTGAGCCACTGCCTCCAATCGCTGTCGATGAGCCTACCATGAGCATGCTCTTCACCATCAACGATTCACCATTCTTCGGTAAGGAAGGCAAGTTCTGTACATCACGCCACATCCAGGAGCGCTTGAACAAGGAGCTCGAGAAGAACCTCGCTCTCCGCGTACAGCCTTACGAGGATTCTACCGATAAGTGGATTGTATCAGGCCGTGGTGTGCTCCATCTCTCTGTACTCATCGAGACCATGCGCCGCGAGGGCTATGAGCTCCAGGTGGGTCAGCCTCAGGTTATCTATAAGGAGATTGACGGTGTGAAGTGCGAGCCTGTAGAGGAGTTGACCATCAACGTACCAGAGGAGTTTGCTTCTAAGATGATTGATATGGTAACCCGCCGCAAGGGTGATATGACCTCTATGCTGAACATGGGCGAGCGTGTAGACATCGAGTTCGATATCCCTTCACGTGGTATCATCGGTCTGCGTACCAACGTGCTTACCGCTTCTCAGGGCGAGGCTATCATGGCTCACCGCTTCAAGGAGTATCAGCCATACAAGGGTGAAATCAGCCGCCGCTCTAACGGTAGCATGATTGCGCTCGAAACCGGTACTGCCTTTGCTTACGCTATCGATAAGCTGCAGGATCGTGGTAAGTTCTTCATCGATCCGGGTGAGGAGGTTTACGGAGGCGAGGTTGTAGGTGAGCATGTTCACGACAACGACCTGGTAGTCAACGTAACCAAGGCTAAGCAGCTTACCAACGTGCGTGCTTCCGGTTCTGATGATAAGGCCCGCGTCATTCCTAAGACCGTGATGAGTCTTGAGGAGTGCCTGGAGTATATCCGTGAGGACGAGTACGTAGAGGTAACTCCAAAGAACATGCGTATGCGCAAGATCGAGCTCGATCACCTGAAGCGCAAGCGCAGCAACAAAGACTAAACAGAAATGTTTTTGTGGAGATTTTTTAGAAAGTTTTCATTGCCCTGCTCCCTGGTTATGGGAGCATTGGGCTACCTGATATTCGCCAATGTGCCCTTCCTGGTGCCCATTGGCGATTATTGTGGTCCGAGGTTGGTAAGTCTGATGCCGGTAGTGCTGTTCTCCCTGCTCTATGTTACTTTCTGTAAGATAGAAATCAAGGAGATGAAGCCTAAGGCGTGGCATTTCATCCTCCAGCTCATCCGTACCTCGCTGGCATTGATGATGGTGGTGCTCATCTTTGAGTTCGGCTCAGATTACAGCACCAAACTGATTCTCGAGGGTGCCTTCATCTGCTTCATCTGTCCTACGGCTGCCGCCGTGGCTGTGGTTACGGAGAAGTTGGGCGGCAGTATCGGTTCGCTGACCACTTATACGGTCATCGCCAACATTTTTACGATGGTCATCATTCCGAGTCTTTTCCCGATGGTAGAGAAGGGGGCAGATGTATCGTTCCTCATGATGAGTGCGATGGTGTTCCGCAATGTCACTACCGTGCTGGTGGTGCCTCTGCTGCTTGCCTTGCTGAGCCGCAGGTTCCTGCCAAAATGGGTGGATAAGGTGAAGAATGTAAAGGATTTGGGCTTTTATATGTGGTGTTTCAACCTCACGATACTGATGGGCGAAACGGTTCGCAACATGCTCCATGCCGAGGTATCGGGCGTAACGATGCTTCTGCTGCTCTTTGTACCGCTGCTGGTATGTCTCCTCCAGTTTGCCATCGGCAAGGCGGTAGGCAGGCATTTCGGTGCAAGTATCAGTGCCGGTCAGGCGTTGGGACAGAAGAATACGGTAGTGGGCATCTGGCTCACCCTCACCTTCCTGAATCCTCTTGCTGCCGTAGCACCGGGTGCTTATGTAGTATGGCAGAATCTGGTCAATGGCTGGCAACTTTGGTATAAAGAAAAATATGGCAAGCTTAAGTGGTAAGCTTGCCATATTTTTTTTGTTTCTAATCCTGGGTAGGGTAGATGAGGTTTTCTTCCCTGATGCAGCAGAGCACCTCATCCAGATATTTTCTGGCTTCATATTTCGCCATAGGCAGGTCGTGGAGCAGGTAGTTGCCGCAGTCCTTTGCCGCCTGTCCCGGAATCTCACCCTCGAAATCGGCGATAAACTTAAAGGTGCGCTTCATCAGTTCCACGATGTCCTTGCTCTCCAGGTCGCCCTTGATAAGGAGATAGTTGCCCGTGAGACATCCCATCGGTCCCCAGTAGATGATGCGGTCCTTCCACTCCTCGTCGTTGCGCAGATAGGTGGCAGCCAGGTGCTCAATGGTATGGATGGCGCCGTTGTGCAGACAAGGCTCCTGGTTAGGCACCTTCATGCGGATATCGAATGTTGTGATGACTTCTCCGCCTACTTCGTCCTTACGGCTCACGTAGATGCCGCGGAGCAGCTTATTGTGATTGATTGTAAAACTTGGAATCTTATTCATCTTTTTTATAATGTTGAATGTTGAGTGTTGAATGTTGAGTGTTGAATGTTGAGTGTTAAATATTGAGTGAAGAATCATTCAACATTCAACACTCAACATTCAACACTTCTAAAGACTTTCGAGGAAAGCCTTGGTAACATTGAAAGAGCCTTCAGCCATTTTAGCCCAGAAGTCGAAATACTGCTGTGCCTTGGTATCTTTCAGCGGTACATCGCTGATGATGCGGAAGGAGATGAAAGGCGTCTTGTAGATGTGGCAGGTCTGGGCGATAGAGCAGCTCTCCATATCCACCGCCATCGCCTGAGGGAAGTGTTCCAGGATAGAGCGCATCTTCTCCTTGCTGTCTACAAACCATTCGCCGCTCACAATCTGTCCGGCGTGGATCTTCGGGTGCCTATTGCCCGGCAGGTTGTTGATGGCGAGTGCCTTCTCCACATATTCCTTAGGTGTTTTGAAGGAAGCAGGCATGCCCAGAATCTGTCCGAATTCGCATTCCTCGCCGCAGTAGGCATCGTGGTAAACGCAGTTGGTTGCCACCACCACCTCAGTCACGTTGAGGTTGATATCAGCGCCTCCAGCCACACCTGAAGAGATGACGAGGTCAGGGTGATAGTTGTCAATCATTTCCACGGCACCTATGGTACTGTTCACCTTACCGATGCCACATTGTTGCATCACCACCTCGTTATTGCCTATCTTTCCGATAACGAAGTCCTTATAGTTTTTTCTCTCAACCTGCGATTCGGTCAATAATGTTTTGAGTTGCGCGAACTCCTTGTCCATCGCAACGATAATTCCTATTTTCATCTTGTATACTAACTTTTGGGTGCAAAGTTACTAAAAATATTGCAGAGAGTAGCAAAGTTTAAGGAGTTTTTAAGGAAAAAGGCTTTTAAAGGTAAAAAAGTAAAAAAGCCCCCGATGCGTGATGCACCGGGGGCTTCGGTCGGTTACCGAAGTAGCATACCACTTCTTCTTCTTACCTGCGTTTTCACCAGTCTGAGGTGTGCGTTGTACTTTACGATATTTCAATGTTCCTTTCTGTTCCATAATCTTAAATTTTTAAAGGGTTAATAAATTGTTAATAGTTAACTTTGTGGGTTGCGCTTTGTCGAGTGCAACCTTTCTTCGAACGACAGTGCAAAGATACGCCGATTTCCCGATACCACCAAATTTCAGCGTGTGATAGGGCGCGATTTTCAGCACGCTTTCAATCCGAAACCTGTTAAACAATCTAACTCGCCGTTTTGCGCCCCGCAACTCATACTTTTTCAGAGAAGAAAACATAGAGTTAAAGAGAAGAAAACACAGCACCTTATTCAGTATTCAGTTATTCAGTTTTTTTTTAAGGGGTTACTTTTTACCCCCTTAAAAAGTAAAGTTTATATACTATCTATATATCTCTCTCTATATATATAATATAATATAATAATAAAAAATACATTACAAAATAACCAATCCATTTCTTCCGGGTTTTCAAACCCTTTATCCATGTAAGGGTTTAAAAAAAAACTGAATAACTGAATACTGAATAAGGATGGTCTTACCCATGCCCCCTGTTTTAGGGTGCATGGGTAGTTTTTTAAAAAAGGAGAACCGCAGTTCTGTGCCCAACAGATGCTCTATGTTAACGAGAGCGGTTTCTATGCTTTGGTTCTCGGTTCTAAGCTTCCTACTGCCGTGAAGTTCAAGAACTGGGTTACGGCTGAGGTTTCCTAGAAGTTAACTCCGAAATTGAGCTGGAGGGCTCCATTGCGCGATTTGTCGAAACTGTCGTGGCAGATGTTGGCAAGACCGATATCGTAGGTGAGATCGGCATAGAACATGTCGTAGCCGATGCCGCAGCCGATGCGGATACCACCATCAAGGCGGCGGAAGTTTGCATCCTTGAATGAACTCTCTGCTTCACGCTCGGCAAAGTTCTTGATCTTGCCTCCTACACCAACGGCAAAATAGCCGCCTACCTGAGGCTGGATGGAGAAGTGGTCGTCTACTTCGTACTTGTACTTCAGTACGGCTGGAATCTCAAGATAGTTGAGGTCGTAGGTCATCTTCTTGCCTTCAGGAAGATCCTTCTTGCCACCTTTCTCTATATATGAAAGTCCGGTTTCGAGATAGAGTGGGGCGCTGTCGGTCAATGGGATGCCGGCTACTACGCCCACATTCAGACCGGTCTGCCAGTCGCCACCATCCAGACGGGAATCGTCGGAATTGACAAAGGTGAAGGCAGGACCGATGCGGAATCCGTAATACGGGCTGTTGTAGTTGTAACGGTAGTCGAGACGGTCTGTCCTGCTGTTGTAATATCTGCTGTCACGATAATTCTGTGCTGCTGCCGGCATCAGAGCCAGGAGCAATGCCATCATGATGAATGCTAATCTTTTCATAATTCTTATTCTTTTATACATTAATATATACTGTTTGAAGAAACTTGTTTTACGGTGCAAAGGTAGGGATAAAAATCGAAACGGCAGCGAGTGTTTCCCTAAATGATAGAGGGGAACCCCTATTTCTGACCTAATATAACTTTCTCAACAAAAAAAATATAAATTTTTGCTATATTTTTTTGTTTTGTCTCCAATTTGTGCTATCTTTGCCTTCAAATTATAAACGTTTATATAGAAATTATGAAATTTTTGAAGAAGTATCTACTGGATATTCTGGTAGTTATTGCATTTGCAATCATCTCCTTCGTCTACTTTATGCCTGCCGATATGGACGGACGAATCCTCTTCCGACATGATGCAGCGGCAGGAAAGGGACTGGGACATGAAAAGGAACTCTTCCAGCAGCAGACGGGAGAGACTACACGATGGACGAACTCGGTGTTTGGCGGTATGCCTACCTATCAGATGTCGCCTTCGTATGACAGTAATCAGGTGCTCAGCCAGATTGTGAAGGCATATCATCTGTGGTTGCCAGACTATGTTTGGTATGTCTTCGTATACCTCCTGGGCTTCTATATTATGCTGCGTGCCTTCAACTTCAGACAGTCGCTGGCGGCGCTGGGAAGTATCATCTGGGCATTCTCGTCCTACTTTTTCATCATCATCGCTGCCGGACATATCTGGAAGGTATGGGCGCTGGCTTATCTGCCTCCGATGATTGCGGGCGTGGTGCTTGCCTATCGGGGCAAGTATCTCAAGGGACTGCTCCTTACTGCCATCTTCTCGGCTTTCGAGGTGCAGGCTAACCACGTGCAGATGACTTATTACTACCTCTTTATAATCCTCTTCATGGTGATAGCCTTCCTGGCAGATGCCATCAAAAAAGGTGAACTCGCACGCTTCGGAAAGGCTACGGCGGTATGCGTGGTGGGTGCCCTCATCGGTATCTCGCTCAACCTCTCGAACCTTTATCATACCTGGCAGTATGGTCAGGAAACCATGCGTGGAAAGACTGAACTCGTAAAGAAAAATGCGGCTAACCAGACCAGCAGCGGTCTGGATAGAGACTATATCACACAGTGGAGCTATGGTATCGACGAAACCTGGACGCTGATGATTCCGGATGCCAAGGGCGGCGCCTCCGTTCCGCTGGCGCAGAACCAGCAGGCGATGGAGAAGGCGGATCCTAACTTCGTGCAGATTTACCAGCAACTGGGACAGTACTGGGGCAACCAGCCGGGAACGAGCGGACCGGTATATGTAGGTGCCTTCGTCTGCATGCTCTTTATCCTGGGTTTATTTATCGTGAAGGGTCCGATGAAGTGGGCGCTGCTCGCTGCCACCATCCTGAGCATCCTGCTCGCCTGGGGTAGAAACTTCATGCCGTTTACCAATTTCTTCCTCGATTATGTGCCGATGTATGCCAAGTTCCGAACGGTGGCATCTATCCTGGTCATCGCAGAATTCACCATCCCGTTCCTGTCGATGATGGCGCTGAAGAAGATTGTAGATGAGCCGGAGATTCTGACAGAGAAGATAAAATATGTATATGCCAGCTTCGGTCTGACAGCAGGCTTCTGTCTGCTCTTTGCCATCATGCCGGGCGTATTCTTCCCAGATTTCGTATCGGTACAGGAGACACAGGCGCTGCAGCAGTTGCCTCAGGAGTATATCTCTCCAATCATGAGCAATCTGACGGATATCCGCAAGGGCATCTTTACATCCGACTGCTGGCGTTCGTTCTGGATTATCCTCATCGGTTCGGCACTGCTGATGCTCTTCAAGATGAAGAAGCTGGGCAAGGAATATATGATTGCCGGCATCGCCGTGCTCTGTCTGGTGGATATGTGGATGGTGAACAAGCGCTATCTCTACGATGATATGTTCGTAGACAAGGCGCAGCGCGATACACCCCAGCAGATGACCGAGACCGACAAGATTATCTGCCGTGACAAGGAACTCGACTACCGTGTGCTGAATCTGGCATCGAATACATTCAATGAGAACGAAACCTCTTACTACCACAAGAGCATCGGCGGTTATCATCCAGCCAAGCTCCGTCGCTACCAGGAGATGATTGAGGCACATATCGCTCCTGAGATGCAGAAGACGATGCAGGCGGTAGCTGCTGCGGGTGGCGATATGACCAAGGTGAACGGCGACAGTATCTATCCGGTATTGAACATGCTGAATACCAAATACTTCATCATGCCGCTGCAGGGCGGACAGACCGTTCCGGTTCTGAATCCGTATGCCTACGGCAATGCATGGTTCGTAGACGAGGTGAAGTATGTGAACAATGCCAACGAGGAAATTGATGGCGTGGGCAAGGTGAACCTCCGACACGTGGCTGTGGCTGATACCAAATTCAAGGAACAGCTGGCGCAGAGCGTGAAGCAGGATGATACTTCGGTGGTGAAGATGACGCAGTATAAGCCGAACAACCTGACTTACGAGGTGAAGTCGAGCAAGGGCGGCGTGATCGTATTCTCTGAGATTTACTATCCGGGCTGGACGGCTACGATTGATGGACAGCCGGCTGAGCTGGGCAGAGTGAACTATATTCTGCGTGCGCTGAACGTGAAAGCTGGTAACCACAAAGTAGTTCTCGATTTCCATCCTCAGTCGCTCAAGAATACCGAGACGGTGGCTTACATCGGTTATGGCGTTCTGGCTCTCCTTATTATAATAGGTGTAGTGGTTGAGGTGAGAAAGCGCAAGAAGGAATAGCGGGGATTGCAAATCCCCTTAGACTGATAGACTGATTGCAAATTCTGATGATGCGATTTAGAACAGAAATAGATATTCCGAAGGCCGACTTCGAGATAGGGGCGGCAGAGCGGATGCTCTTTGTGGGCAGTTGCTTTGCCGACAATCTGGGGCGGCGGTTTGTGGAGAACCGCTTCCGGGCTACGGTGAATCCCTTCGGGGTGATGTATAATCCGGCAAGCATTCTCCATACGGTAGAGAAATGTTCCGAGGTGCGTCCCCGTGTGGCTGTCTTTACGCTGGGTACCAACCATGTGTATATCCTGAAGGAGACGGGCGAGATAATGGACAACTGCCAGAAACGCCCGCAGCGCCTCTTCGAAGAGCGGGAACTGAGCGTGGACGAATGTGCCGGCTATCTGCAGAAGGCTATCAATCTGCTGAAATCGCAGACCGCAGCATCCGGTAGCAGTGAAGGCACTCTGAAGGTAATCATCACGGTAAGCCCTATCCGCTATGCGAAATACGGCTATCACGGGAGTCAGCTTTCGAAGGCTACGCTCCTGCTGGCAGCCGATAAGCTGGTGAAGGAGAATCCCGGAGTGGTGAGCTATTTTCCGGCTTACGAGATCATGAACGATGAACTTCGTGACTACCGCTTCTACAAGGAAGACATGCTGCACCCGAGCGAACAGGCTGTGGAATATATCTGGGAGCGGTTCCGGGCAACTTACTTCGGCAAGGCAGCAGAGCTGTTTCTGGAAGACTGGAGACCTATCCGCGAAGCACTCGGCCACAAGCCCTTCCATCCCGAGAGCGAGGAACACCAGAAGTTCATCGCCAGGACGGAAGAGAAGAAAAGACAATTTGAGGAGAAATATCATCTCTTATAAAATGGAGAAATATCATCTCTTATAAAATAAAGAATATTTAAATAACAAGACAATGACATATACTATTGAAAAGGTAACCACACTGATAGGTGCGCGTCGCTATGGAGACAATGATACCAACATCGGTTTTATCCTGACCGATAGTCGTTCACTTTGTTTCCCAGAGGAAACTCTGTTCTTTGCGCTCAAGTCGGAACGTAATGATGGTCATAACTACATCCCTGAGCTGTATCGCAGAGGTGTGAAAAATTTTGTTGTAACGAATGTGCCTAAGGGCTATGCTTCTGATTATCCGGGAGCCAACTTCCTGAAGGTAGTAAATACGCTCGAGGCTCTCCAGCGTCTGGCTGAGCGCCACCGTGACGAGTTTAATATCCCTATCGTAGGCATCACGGGTTCAAACGGCAAGACCATGGTCAAGGAGTGGCTCTACCAGCTGCTCTCGCCAAGCATGTTTGTTACTCGCAGTCCGCGCAGTTACAACTCTCAGATAGGTGTGCCATTGTCGGTATGGCTGATGAACGAGCAGACCCAGGTGGGCGTTTTCGAGGCAGGTATCAGTATGCCTGGCGAAATGCTTGCCCTGCGTGACATCATCCAGCCAACCATTGCCGTACTGACCAATCTGGGTGCTGCTCATCAGGAGAACTTCTCTTCCATGGAGGAGAAATGCCGGGAGAAACTCATCCTCTTCCATGATGCAGAGACCGTAATCTATGATGGCGATGACGAGGTTATCAGCAAGGTGATAGCCGATTATCCCGACTATAAGGGCGAGAAACTCTTCTGGTCGCTCAAGAATGCGGAGGCTCCTTTCTATGTAAAGAACATCGAGAAGCAGCAGAGCGTGAGCGTGATTACCTATATATACAAAGGTGTGGAAGACAGTTTCTCTATCCCGTTCATCGACGATGCATCTGTACAGAATGCCATCATCTCTGCCGTCGTGGCATCGAAACTCGGTCTTTCGGCTGAAGATATCGACAAGCGCATGGCACAGCTCGAACCTGTGGCAATGAGACTGGAGGTGAAGGTAGGACAGCACGGATGTACGCTGATCAACGACAGCTACAACAGTGATATCAATTCGCTTGATATCGCTCTCGACTTCATGAACCGCCGTCCAGACCATCGCGGTCGTCGCCATACACTGATATTGAGCGACATTTACCAGAGCGGTCAGGCACCGGAGGTATTATATAAAGAGGTGAGCGATTTAGCCCGTAAACGTGGCGTGGTAAAGTTCATCGGTATCGGTCCTGAGCTCTGCAAGCAGCACGACGTGATTCAGATTTCAGAGAAGTTCTTCTTCCCGAATGTAGAGGAATTCATCGCCAGCGAGGTGTTTGCTTCCCTGCGCGATGAGGTGATTCTGCTGAAGGGCGCCCGTCAGTTTGGCTTCGACCAGCTCACCGAACTGCTGGTACAGAAAGTACACGAGACTACGCTGGAGGTGAATCTGAACGCCGTGGTAGCCAATCTGAACTACTACCGTGCGTTTATGAAGCCGGAAACCAAGCTGGTATGCATGATCAAGGCAGACGGCTACGGTGCAGGTGCCGTGGAGATAGCCAAGACCCTGCAGGATCATCGTGTAGACTATCTGGCTGTGGCTGTAGCCGATGAGGGCGTTACGCTGCGCAAGAACGGCATCACCAGCAACATCATGATCATGAATCCGGAGATGACCGCCTTCAAGACTATGTTCGATTACGACCTGGAGCCTGAGGTTTACTCTTTCCGTCTGCTCGATGCGCTCATCAAGGCAGCTGAGAAAGAGGGCGTAACCGGTTTCCCTGTCCATATCAAGCTGGATACCGGCATGCACCGCATGGGCTTCGACCCTGAGAACGATATGGAGGAACTCATCGGCAAGCTGAAGCACCAGAATGCTATCATCCCACGTTCTGTGTTCTCTCACTTCGTGGGCAGCGATGACGACAGTTTCGATGATTTCTCAGCTCATCAGTTTGAACTCTTCGACAAGGGCAGCAAGCAGTTGCAGGCAGCCTTCGACCATAAGATATTGCGCCATATCTGCAATTCGGCAGGTATCGAGCACTTCCCGGAGCGCCAGCTGGATATGTGCCGTCTGGGACTCGGACTCTACGGCATCAATTCGCGCAACAACAAGACCATCAACTGCGTGAGCACCCTGAAGACAACCATTCTGCAGATGCACAACGTGAAGGCAGGCGACAGTGTGGGCTACAGCCGCAAGACGATTCTCGACAGAGACAGCGTCATTGCAGCCATCCCTATCGGATATGCTGACGGACTGAACCGCCGTCTGGGTAACCGTCATGCCTACTGTCTGGTGAACGGGCAGAAGGCAGATTATGTGGGCAACATCTGTATGGATGTGGCGATGATAGACGTGACCGACATCCCTTGCAAGGAAGGAGATTCGGTAGAAATCTTCGGCGAGCATCTGCCTGTCCAGACACTGAGCGATATCCTCGAGACCATCCCTTACGAGGTGCTGACCACCATCAGCAACCGTGTGAAGAGAGTTTACTTCCAGGACTAGGAAGTGAAGAGGGAAGAACGAAGAGGGAAGAATGAAGACCGATTCGGTAAAAAAAACATTTAAAAACGTATAAAAATAGAGAAATCCTATCAGAAAATGTTCTGATAGGATTTTTTTTTGCGTAAATTTTTCCATCAAAACGTATTGTAATTGAAGAAAAAAGTGTATCTTTGCACACAACAAATCATCTAAAGACAAAAAAGGGTGCTCCTTGTCGAGTATTTTCTAACAATTAAACAATTCAAAAAATTAAAATGGAACAAGTATTTAGCTATATTATCAGTCTCGGTGCGAGCGTGATGATGCCTATCATCTTCACGGTCATCGGTCTGTGTATTGGCATGAAATTCGGAAAGGCTCTGAAGTCGGGACTCTTCGTAGGCGTGGGTTTCGTAGGCTTGGGCGTGGTAACAGCATTGCTTACTACCAACTTCAACGGCCCATTGAAGGCTATTTCAGACATCTACCACTTACAGTTAAACGTTTTTGACATGGGATGGCCAGCAGCTGCAGCTGTAGCTTACAATACAGCAGTGGGAGCATTGATTATCCCAATATGTCTGGGTGTCAACTTCCTGATGTTGATTACCAAGACAACACGTACCGTAAATATCGACCTCTGGAACTACTGGCACTTCGCCTTTATCGGTGCGGTGGCTTACTTCGTGATGGGTCAGAGTTTGCTCTGGGGCTATTTCGCAGCCATCGTCTGCTACATCAATACCCTGGTCTGTGCAGACCTGACAGCCGACAGATTCCAAAAATATTACGATTTGGATGGTATCTCTATTCCGCAGCCATTCTGCCAGAGTTTCATGCCATTCGCAATCGTTTTCAATAAACTCTTCGATATGATTCCGGGCTTCTCTAAGCTCGATATCGATGCAGAGGGACTGAAGAAGAAGTTTGGTGTGCTCGGCGAGCCACTGGTACTCGGTGTTATCGTAGGTGCCCTGATTGGTTGGGCAGCCCAGCTCGATATCAAGAAGATTCTCTTCCTGGGTGTAACGATGGGAGCCGTGATGGAGCTGATTCCTCGTATTACAGCCCTGTTTATCGACGGTTTGAAGCCTATCTCAGAGAAGACACAGGAGTTGGTGAAGACCAAGTTTAACGGCAAGAAGGTTCATATCGGTATGAGTCCTGCCCTGGTTATCGGTCATCCTACTGCCCTGGTAGCATCTGTGATTCTGATTCCGGTTATCCTGGCTATCGCAGTCTTCCTGCCAGGCAACCA
>ENA-OPFG01001332-OPFG01001332.1-human-gut-metagenome-genome-assembly--contig:-NODE-1332-length-12972-cov-2.216691_pt1 | contig 12972 bp, 10 predicted proteins | sample MGYA00241304_ERZ501542 | MGnify/ENA primary metagenome ERZ501542 (study PRJEB25962, sample SAMEA2042427) | human gut metagenome | biome: human gut; feature: human-associated habitat; material: faeces...
ATCATTGGCTGTGGCAATAGGATAGACACCAACTGTCGGAACCATACATTCCATATAGTTATCTGTAAATCCAAGGTTATCAAGCAGAGTCAGAAGTACATCCGCGGGATTTCCATTTCCCTTTCCGGATGCAGCCTTATCAAGCTCATTGATAATAAATACCAGATTGGATTCTCCTGCGATCGAGAATGCTTCCATGATGATACCCGGCTTTGCATTTGCATAGATTCTGGAGCTTCCTGTAAGCTGCTCCGGATCATTGATCGAACTCATATCAAGGGTTGTCCATGGTAGTTTCAGAATACGGGCAACCGCATACGCGATCTGTGATTTTCCGGTACCGGCAGGTCCGACCAACAGAAGTCCATAAGCAGGAAGGGTATGAGTTCGGTTGATCTGGATAACCGTCTCCATAATTCTCTGCTTTACACGTTCCATTCCATATAATTCTTCATCCAGGATCCGTCTTGCTTCAACCGGATCGATCGCTTCAAAATAATTGCTCTTCCACTGAATATTCATCATGATCGAGAGTGCTCTCTGTGCATGACGACGCTCCTCCGGTGACACCTCGTTGGATCTGGCAACAGCAAGATTTCTTCTCGCCCAGAGACGGATATTATCCGGCATCGTTCTGCCCGCACATGTCATAAAATCGGAAATGCTCTGAAGACTGGTCAGCTTCATATCGTCGCCTTCCTCGTCTGCATCGTCATCCTCCTCGACTTCCTCTGATGCTGTACTTGCAAGCAGTCGTTCGATCATAAACTGTAAAAATCCATCTGCCGCGGATAACTTGGTTCCGCCACCAAATGCTGTCTCACGAATTCTGTATACTGCATATCCATCTTCCAGATTTTTACCGGACAGACGTACACTGATATGATTTTCTCCCAACCATTTGATCAGACTGACAAATCTGGAATCAATCTTTAAAATATCTGCTGAAAATGTCTCCCCATTTTCCTTGAATTCAAAAGCAGTACGCTTTGCCGGATTTATAAAAACGCCCAGCGCATGATGGATCCACTGTCTCTCACTGTTATCTAACACCAGAATCGGTTCCTCCGGTGTCTTTTCCTTTGCATTTGACTGAAATGCCGTATAGGTACAAACCGTATCCTCATTCTTTACCGGTTTATCACTGAAATCAAAAACTGGCATATATAATTTCTCCTTTTATCATTTTTCTATTCTTCTACACCCGCAAGTGCTGTAATCTTTGCTTTCGCCTGTTAGTATGCATTTATTCTTATAAATGGCACCGTTACAGGTCAATATCAAGTTCTACCGGACAATGATCGGAACCCAACACCTCTGTATGGATCTTTGCATCCACTAATCTGGATTCCAGAGCCTTTGAGGTCAAAAAATAGTCGATCCGCCATCCGGCATTCTTCTCTCTTGCCTTAAAACGGTAAGACCACCAGGAATAAATGCCTTCTGCGTCCGGATTAAAAAAACGAAACGTATCAATAAATCCACTTTCAAGCAGGGTACTAAATTTTTCTCTTTCCTCATCTGTAAATCCGGCGTTCTTACGATTGGTCTTTGGATTTTTCAGATCGATCTCTGTATGTGCCACATTCATATCCCCACATACTACCACCGGCTTTGTCTGTTCCAACTGCTTCAGATACTCTCTGAAATCATCCTCCCACTTCATACGATAGTCCAGTCTGGCAAGCTCATTCTGTGAATTTGGCGTATATACAGTGACCATATAAAAATTATCATATTCGAGTGTGATGACTCGTCCCTCATGGTCGTGTTCTTCTATACCGATTCCATATGCCACTGACAACGGCTCTTTCTTTGCGAAAATAGCAGTTCCGGAATATCCCTTTTTCTCTGCATAATTCCAATATTGATAATAACCCGGAAGCTCCAGTTGAAGCTGTCCTTCCTGCATTTTTGATTCCTGAATACAAAAAATATCTGCATCTGCCTCTTTAAAGAAATCCATAAAATTCTTTCCAACACATGCGCGAATTCCGTTTACATTCCACGATATCATCTTCATTGTAGTGCTTCCTCCTGTCTGATCTATATACATAAAAAGACCATCCGCTACCTTCTGAAAGCTCCGCTCTGCCTACGCAATAGAAAAAAGAGTCATGGGTAATACGGCAAATGCCGCACTTATTTCTAAACGAATGGTCATGTTTATTATACTACATGTGGTTTATCCGTCAAATAGATTCATTGCATTGTCGGTATTTCAGATTACTATTTCTATAACCGGTATCAGAATTTATCTGTTCATCGGAATCTCAATATCGAACTTTTCTATATCGATTATCGCATTTCCATCACAGAAAAACGAAATGCCATCTGCTGTCTGCGGCGTATAAATTGCTGTACTCATTGACAACTCTCCGTCATTCACAAACAGTTCTACCGAATTGCGGTCAAGAATAAACCGTAATGTTATCCGTTCTGCTTCCGATTCTACCTCTGCCCGCCTGATGCAGACTACATCCCGGTTCATTCCGGCAAATGTCCGGTCAACTTCGATCTCCCGCCTTCTTCTGTTATATGTAATTCTGGTATAATGCTCTGCATCTTTTGCTACATCAATATAAAACTCCTGAAATTCACCGGATTTTATTGTTACTGTCATATCCAGCGTTCTTCCCTTTATCCCATCAAAGTTCTGCCCGCCTTCTACCTTTTCATTCGAATAGGAAACCGGCCGAACCCGATATTGCTCCAGTTCTTTCACAGGCTTCTGGATGATCCTGCCATCTGACAGATATAATTCTCTTGGAATTGTCATCATGCCCTGCCACTCCTGTCCATCCGGGATAAATGAATTATGCCATGACTGCATCCATGCGATCAGGATTCTCCTTCCATCCGGAAGTTCTGTCGTCTGTGATGCATAAAAATCCAGACCTTTATCAAGTGTATGTGGCTGCCCCATTTGAAACTGCTTTTTTGCATGATCATATGTTCCAACAACATAGATCGCATTATTACCATTATGCAGTTCATTTCCCTGCGCCTGTACATCAGGTGGTGAAAACAACAGCACATCTTTTCCGTCCAACCTGAAATAATCCGGACATTCCCATACGCTTCCTAACCGTTCCATGTGCTCTGCAAATACACCTTCATATTTCCAACAACCTGCTGCTTTCTCAAAGGCTTCTGTCTCCTGTTCGGTAAGCTCTGTTTTTTCCAGATATTGATGTATTTCAGAATTTGAAAATAACGCGATCATTCCTTTATTCTGAGCATCCCGGCTGCAGGTCAGCATATAGTAAATACCATCTTCTTCCCATACCTTCGGATCTCTGAAATCAATATAGCTGAATCCCTCCGGCATCACCGCTCCTGTGAGAACAGGATTGTTCTTCAGCTTCTTATATCCTACACCATCTCCAACTGCCATACACTGATTCTGAAGATTGCAGCCACCATTCTTATCTTTACTGACTCCTGTATAAAACAACACATGTCCAAGATTTGTCATAACTGCCGAACCGGAAAAGCATCCTTCCTCATCGTATTCCTTATCCGGTGCAAGCGCCGTCGGATACTGCTTCCAACTTATCATATCTTCACTTACCTGATGCCCCCAATGCATCGGTCCCCATACATTGCTATATGGATGATATTGATAAAACAAATGGATTTGTCCCTTATATACTGAAAATCCATTGGGATCATTCATCCAACCGATCGGTGGTGTCACATGAAATAACGGTCTTTTATCAGCATCAACTTCATATTCTTTTTCATATTTTCTGGCTGCTTCTAATGTATGCATATTCTTTCTCCTTATCCAAGCTCCAACGCTGTCTTTGCAATTGCCTCCGGGATACCCTTTCCCAGTTTACACGTCATCTCGTGCCACTGTTCGCCGCCCCACGAAGAAACCGACATGCCGTTATCCTCATATCCCATCTTCCGGTACATGGCAACCTTGGATTCCAGACAGGTAAGGATCAGTCGCTTTCGTCCATTCTGTCTTTCCCTGTTCTTATAACATTCCATCATCTCGGAAGCCAGCCCAATCCTGCGATATTCCGGCAAAACATCAACACCAAGGATCATTACATTTTCTCCGGCAGGATCATACAGATCTGCATTCTGAAAAAATTCATCACGCAAAACCGTTTCATTTGTAGACAGACCATTAATAAATCCGGCAATCTTACCTGTTGCTTTATCTACCGCAACCAGAAACATTTCCGGCACTTTCTCCACACGCAAATGCATCATCTCCGGAGTACAGGCCTCATTCGGAGGAAAACAGATCCGTTCGATCTCTGCTGTTTGCTCTGTTTCATTCTTTTTAATATTTCGGAACTCAAATCTTACTAAATTTTCCTGTGTCACAGTTAAACTCCTTTTTGCTATTTGTTATGAACTCTGTATTATAGATAATATAGGAACTATTTTTTCAGGAGGAACTATTATGGATATTAAAGGCATCGATATAAACAAAGACAGGGTTACACTCGGCGATCATATTGAAAATATGAAAGAAAATCAATATATCTTTGGAATCTCCGCATCCTGCGGAATTCCATATTTTTTCCGGAAGACTTTCAGATCTTCTTTTCCACGGATCAACATGATATCTTCAAATATCCCGTTATGAATATCCTGAAAACCAGCGACCTGTTCACCGGTGCAGATGCTGCATTTGATGACCGGTCGTTTACTCTGACTATCATATGATGCCTGCTCTTTCTTTTTTCGAAATAATCCCATATTAAACTTCCTTTACATTTCAATTTTTAATTCGCCAGTTGATATTCTTTTAACTGCTTCCGTCTCGCTCTATAGTCCGGGCAATACCGCGCTACCTCTGACCAGAATTCTTTGGAATGATTCATATGTCGTCTGTGCGCCAGCTCATGCACTACCACATAGTCAAGTAATTCATCCGGCAGATAATATAACTGATAATTAAAATTCACATTTCCGGCACTGCTGCAGCTTCCCCATCTGGTCTTCTGGTTGCGGATCGTGATGCGCCCAACTGTCACCTGCATAACCGCACAATAATACTTTACCCGATCTGCTATCTTATCCTTGATCTTCTGAATCTCTGCATCTGATAACGCATCCACAGATGGAACCTTAATTTTCGTTCGTGCATCCGCACGCTTTTTTACCTGATCCACCTTCTTTAAGATCCAATCCTGTTGTTGCTCTATAAATGCTTTTAATTCCCGGTCAGATAATCTCGCCGGAATCCTTGCAAGTACCGTTCCATCCGGTCGCACCTCCAGACCAAGACTTTTTCTCCCAGATCTTATAACCTGTACCCGGATATTTTCATTTGTCACTTTGTCATTCAGTATTATCTCTGTCAGCATATTTATAGCCGTCTATATTCCCATCCGATTATAGACAGTCTTCACCTCATGATTATAAATTTATTTCTTTATTACAGTGTCAACACACTGTACTCTTCCAGATTCCACACCTTTGTCACAATATCCGAATAGAACTCCGGCTCATGGCAGACTAACAAAACCGAACCGTGATAGTCTTTCAATGCCCGCTTCAATTCGTCCTTTGCATCCACATCCAGATGGTTTGTCGGCTCATCGAGGATCAACAGATTCGTCTCCTGATTGATCAGTTTACACAGGCGTACCTTTGCCTGCTCTCCACCGCTTAATACCTTTACCTTACTCTCGATATGCTTGGTTGTCAGTCCGCATTTGGCAAGTGCCGATCGCACCTCATACTGTGAAAATCCCGGAAATTCCTGCCAGATTTCTTCCAGACAGGTATTTTCTGTCCCAGCCATTTCCTGTTCAAAATAGCCTTTATACAGATAATCACCCAGATGTACCGTACCGGATATCGGCTTGATGATTCCAAGCAGGCTCTTAAGCAGAGTACTCTTTCCTATACCATTTGTACCAACGATCGCAATCTTTTCTCCACGCTCCATCCGAAGATTGATCGGTTTGGAAAGCGGTGCCTGTTTGTCATATCCGATCACCAGATCCTCAGTTTCAAATAACATCTTGCCCGGTGTTCTCGCTTCCTTAAAGTAAAATTCCGGCTTCGGGCGCTCCCTCGCAAGTTCTATCACATCCATCTTGTCCAGCTTCTTCTGTCTAGACATCGCCATATTTCTTGTGGCAACACGCGCTTTATTTCTGGCAACGAAATCCTTCAGCTCGCTGATCTCCTGCTGCTGTTTCCGGTAAGCAGCCTCCTGCTGTGCCTTTCTCGCCTCGTATACTTCCAAGAATTTGTCATAGTTGCCGACATAGCGGTTCAATTCCTGATTCTCCATATGATAGATGATATTTACGACATCATTTAAAAATGGAATATCATGGCTGATCAGGATGAATGCGTTCTCATACTCCTGCAGATACCGCTTCAACCATTCGATATGTTCTGCATCCAGATAGTTTGTCGGCTCATCAAGCAACAGAATCTCCGGCTTCTCAAGTAACAGCTTTGCAAGCAAAACCTTGGTACGCTGACCACCGCTCAGATCTGTTACGTCATGATCCAGTCCAAGTTCCAGAAGCCCCAGCGCTCTCGCTACCTGTTCCGTCTTGGCATCGATCATATAGAAATCATGATTTGTCAGAAGATCCTGCAGCGTGCCGACTTCCTCCATCATTTCCATGATCTCATCATCCGTTGCATCCGCCATGCTATCATAAATCTGGTTGATCTTCTCCTCCATCTCAAACAGATAAGAAAATGCTGACTTCAGCACAGATTCGATCGTCATTCCCTTTTCCAGCACCGCATGCTGATCCAGATAGCCAACACGCACATGCTTGTTCCATTCCACCTTGCCCTCATCCGGTGCAAGTGTGCCTGTTACAATATTCATAAAGGTACTTTTACCTTCACCATTTGCTCCAACCAGTCCGATATGTTCACCGGCAAGCAGCCGGAAAGATACATTATTGAAAATGGCTCTGTCTCCAAAACCATGTGTCAAATTTTCTACATTTAAAATCATTCGTCTTACCCTTTTCCGTTTATTTCGTGATAAGGCTACTATACCTTATGGATGGGATTCATACAAGATAACTTTTTCCCATTCCTTCGATTTTCTTTTTCCCCCGCCTATGCTAGAATGTGATTGCAGATGGTATTCGTGTGTGCACTTATCTACTTCTATATTTGTGTATCCTTAACATTCCCAATCAGGGGACGCTTCCGCTCGTTTCGGTCTGCAGCGGTACTAAGATGCCACTTATGTGCCATCAAGTACCGGCGACCTCAAATGCCCCTGTATTGACAAGTTAAGATACACAAATAACATATAGGTTACGAATGCGTACACGAATATCATCTGCAAATACAGCAAGAGGTGATTTTTATGATTCAGATAGATTTGATCACCGGATTCTTAGGTTCCGGTAAAACTACATTTATAAGGAAATATACCAAATACCTGATCGATCAGGGCTTAAACATCGGTATTCTTGAAAACGATTTTGGTGCAGTCAATGTCGATGCCATGCTGTTACAGGATATTCTCGGTGATAACTGTACACTGGAAATGGTTGCCGGCGGTTGTGATGCCGACTGTCACCGCAGACGATTCAAAACCAAGCTGATTGCAATGGGAATGTGTGGCTATGACCGCGTTCTGGTAGAGCCATCCGGCATCTTCGATATGGATGAATTCTTCGATGCCCTGCACGAAGATCCGCTTGACCGTTGGTACACGATTGGAAATGTTATCACGATCATTGATGCCACACTGGAGCAGAATCTCTCCGAAGCTTCCCGTTATCTTCTGGCTTCTCAGGTGGCACAGGCCGGCACTGTCTTATACAGTCATTCACAGGAAGTCACACCGGAACAGTTAGCCTCTACCAAAGATTATGTAAAACAGTCATTTGACATTTTGCACTCTAAGTCCACGCCAAAGCAGATAGTTCTGGAAAAGGACTGGAAAGATCTGACCGATGAAGACTATAAAGCGATCCTCTCATCCGGCTATCAGGATGCCAATTATACGAAACTCTGGTTTGATGACAAACAGACCTATGACAGTCTGTACTTCATGAATATGGATTTTACAGAAGATTTCTTAAAAGAAAGCTGCCAGAAGATCCTGCACGATCCTGCCTGTGGTAAGGTCTTCCGGATTAAAGGATTCCAGAAGCTCGCTGATGGAAGCTGGATATCCATCAACGTCACCCACCAGAAGACCGAGATTGAGCCGATTCCAAATGGACAGGCAATCCTGATCATCATAGGCGAAGGATTGAATCAGAAAGCTATAGAAGGATATTGGGGAAAATCGAAACCTTGAGTAAATTTTCTCTATATTTTCTCCCCTCTCTGTGGTATTCTCTTATAGGGCACTTCATTTTCTTAAGTGTCCACCGTATATTGATTAATTTACGAAGGAGAATTTCAAAAAATGAAACGCATTGGCTTCGACAATGACAAGTACCTGTCCATGCAGTCCGCACACATCAGGGAACGTATCGAACAATTTGGAGATAAACTGTATCTGGAATTTGGCGGCAAATTATTTGACGACTATCATGCCTCCCGCGTACTTCCGGGATTTGCACCGGACAGCAAATTACAGATGCTCTTACAGCTTGCAGATCAGGCAGAAATGATCATCTCGATCAACGCCGCTGATATCGAGCGCAATAAGATCCGTCACGATCTGGGAATCACATACGATCAGGATGTTATCCGTCTGATCGATGTATATAAAAAGAAAGGGCTGTATGTCAGCAGCGTGGTTATCACACGATATGCCGGACAGCCATCTGCCGATATTTTCCAGAAGAAACTGGAAGCGATCGGCATCAAGGTCTACCATCACTATTCCATCGAGGGTTATCCGAATAACATTGACTATATCGTAAGTGATGAGGGCTATGGAAAAAATGATTATGTAGAGACAACCCGTCCGCTTGTCATTGTTACCGCACCGGGTCCGGGAAGCGGCAAGATGGCGACCTGTCTGTCACAGCTGTACCATGAGAACAAGCGTGGCATCAAAGCCGGCTATGCCAAATTTGAAACTTTCCCGATCTGGAATATCCCACTTAAGCATCCGGTCAATCTGGCTTATGAAGCCGCTACCGCAGACTTAAACGATGTCAACATGATCGATCCTTTCCATCTGGAAGCTTATGGTGAAACAACCGTCAACTACAACCGTGATATCGAGATCTATCCGGTTCTGGCTTCCATGTTCGAAGGAATCTATGGATACTGTCCATACAAATCTCCAACCGATATGGGTGTAAATATGGCGGGAAACTGCATCATTGACGACGAAGCCTGCAGAGAAGCGTCCAAGCAGGAAATTATCAGACGATATTACCAGTCTCTGAACCGTTTCGTCAAAGACGAAGCGACCAAAGACGAAGTATACAAACAGGAACTTATCATGAAGCAGGCAAAGATCACTGTCAATGATCGTGCTGTTGTTCCGGTTGCAAATAACCTTGCGCAGGAAAATGGTTCCGCCGCCGCAGCCTTAGAACTGCCGGACGGAACGATCGTTACCGGTTCCACTTCCGATTTGCTCGGTCCTGCATCTGCTGTATTATTAAATGCAATTAAGGTACTTGGAAACATTGATAAGAACACGCATCTGATCTCACGTACCTTTATAGAACCGATCCAGCACTTAAAGACCGGATACCTCGGCAGCAAGAATCCTCGTCTTCATACCGACGAAGTTCTGATCGCATTATCCATGTGTGCTGTATCCGATCCAAATGCAAAGCTTGCATTAGAACAGCTTCCAAAGCTGTCCGGCTGCCAGCTCCATGTATCATCGATCCTGTCCACGGTCGACATGACAACCTTTAAGAAGCTCGGCATCGAACTTACAAACGAAGCCGTATATGAAGGTGCTGCTACGCAGGAGAATGCATAAAGAATCATTAAAAAGCCAGATAAACACAATAACTAATGTTTATCTGGCTTTTTTATCCTATAACGCTCTTTTTATAACCGCATATTTAACAATATCCTGCATGTCCTGATAACTATCCAACACCATATCACGGACACCCCTACTTCTTCAGAAAATGCTCCCGGTTCGGAAATTCCTGTCGAAAGGCCTCAAGTGCAGCCTGCCGGAATACCGCAAACTCCTTATCCATATGAAGCATGTGCGGCGTGGCAAATACGATCGTGCTGATCTGATCTGCGATCTTCTTTGCTACACTTTCATCGGATAACTGCCCCATGCCAAATACGACAGAAGTAAATCCACGACCGTTCTTACTGACCCCGATCAGCTTCAGGAAAGCATTTTTTATCTCATAGAATACCATCTCCTGCTTCTCGATATCCAGATTGTCATAGCTTCCGAGGAATAAACCTGTCAGAACTTCCGCAGCCTGCTTTCTTTTCTGTGCGCCAAGGCTCATGCCACCACCTTCTGCGATATATTTCATCTGCATCAGATAGCCCACAAATGCATCATTCTTTGGTTTTCGTTTGCCATACCGGGCAATCCAGAGTTTCTCTCGGAATTCATCCAATTCATCCTTCGGATCTCCTGTATGTTCCTTTAGAAATGCCTGTCGTTTCTCAGCATCAATTTCATTATAAAAAGATTCAATCCATATATCCTGCATTTATGCTAACCTCCTGCTACATAGTCATTTTTTCAAAAACTCATCCACATTATTGACATCGACCTTACGGTACTGTGCCATATAATACCGTTCATCCTCAAGTCCTAATACGCTCACATCATTTCCACGGAACAAGGCTACTGCAATCAGTGCAATCTTTCTCGCCTGAGCTTCTCTGTCATTATAGACAGTTCCTTGCATAGTGCCAAGCCGAACAGCTTCCAACGCATCATCTAATCCATCGATACCGAAGATAACCGGATAATCACTCTGCATATATCCGACATTCTTATAAGCCTCGACTGCACCGAGTGCCATCTCATCATTATTGGAAATAACCATCTCTATCTGATCCCCATATTGACTGATCAACTGGCTCATTCGGTTCTCTGCCTGCGCGCGGTTCCAGTCTGCAAACTGATAGGTCAGTTTCTCAAGCTTCACACCATTTTCAAGAATGGTCTTTACCGAACAGTCTGTCCGGCTGATCGCATCCTGATGTCCGGCTTCACCTTCTAAGAGTACATACTGGATCTTACCATCCTGATTGCGATCCACCTCCGGATGATTCTTTATATATTCCGCAGCAATCTCACCCTGCATCTCGCCGGACTGTTTTGCCTCACATCCCACATAGTATAGTTGATTCCACTGCGACAAATCCTCCGGAACCGGTTCTCTATTAAAGAAAATGACAGGAATATCATGCTGTCTTGCCAGTCTGATAACGGTTGTCGGATCCGTTCGGTCAACCAGATTTACACATAAAATATCACACCCGGCATCTATCATTTCTTCGACAATTTCATTCTGGGCTTTCTGATCATTATCTGCACTTCTGACAGATGTTATAATCTTCCGTTCTTCTGTTTCCCGCTTCTTTAACTCTTCCTTCAGTTCATCCACCGTGGCGTTGATAAACGGGTCATCATGCGTATAGGTAACTACACTCACCCTCAGTGTATTTTCTATCCGCTTTGTCTTCTGATTGCATCCGGGCAGCACCAGTATCAGTATTATCAGTATTATCAGTGTTACCGTAACCGCCATTGTCCTTCTTCTTGTTCTACTCATATGAATACAAAAACCTTTCCAGATCTTTTGAATACAAATCTTCTTTATTGATTATTCTGACTTCTGTTTCACAACTGTTCATTTTGTAAAAGGAATGTCTTAGCTTTTTTGCAATCTCATTCATACTCTTATACCCCGTCTCATAATCATCCGGTACGACAAGACATTCTATATTCTGATTATCTAATAACACAATTGCTTTTTCACTGCTTCCAACTCCATAAATCTTTGCACCGTGATACTTATTTTCTTCTGCAGCCTCACCCACTTCTTCTAATGCCCAATTGTCCAGAATTACCAGATAATCCACCTGTTTCTTAGATGCAATAATCTCACTGGTGTTCTGGTTTCCCCTGGCATAATTGTACTCCCAGAAAATTTCACAACCACTTCCCTCCAGTCCATCTTTTAACCCTGCAATTCTGTCCACACTTTCCTCTGTCTCTGCCTTTCCAAGAATGACACCGATTTTTTTATTCTCCAGTTGTTCTTCATCATCCTGTATTAACCGCTCCGCAAGCATCTGACCAATCTTATAATTATCCGGTTTTACCGATGCATAACCAGATGGCTCTTCTGCGTAGGTATCCTCATTAATCAGTATAAACGGTCTCTCTCCCTGCAGCCAGTTTAGCATAGTCTTTGTTTCTTTTCCCGGAGCCGGACAGATTACAAATGCATCTACATTATTCTGCAGTTGTTCATTAATCAGTTCTTCTTCATCCTCTATGCTTTCAATTAAATCTGTATTACAAATGATCAGATGCAGATTATTATTTTCCGCAGACTGTTTTAACCCATTCAGCAATGCATCCCATCTCTTATCTCCGGAATCTTCCACAATAACCGCAACTCTTTTCATAGACTCATTATCTGAAAAAATCCTGATTATAAAAAATGCAGCCAGTACAATAAGCATCAGTTCTGTGAGGATAAAGGTAATCTTATTTTTTTTCATCTTCTACCCTCTCTCTTTTTCTGTTCTGATTTTCAAGTTCTCCACGTTTTTCCTCTGAATAAGGAATTGCCGGGATATGTATTACAACCTTTGTTCCTTCATCCGGCTCACTGTAAATTTTTAATCCATATTCTTTGCCAAACATCAGTTGTATTCTGGTATGCACATTGATAAGCCCAACTCCCGAACCATGCTTTGGAACTTTTTCACTATTTGTCAGAAGATTATCAACCACTTCCTGGCTCATGCCCATTCCATTGTCCTCTACTGACAGGAAAATATCATTCCCTTTCTGCTCACCGCGGACAATAATTTTGCCGCCCTCATCTTCATCCATATTTCCTACTCCATAATAAATCG
>ENA-OPFG01001333-OPFG01001333.1-human-gut-metagenome-genome-assembly--contig:-NODE-1333-length-12969-cov-3.469645_pt1 | contig 12969 bp, 8 predicted proteins | sample MGYA00241304_ERZ501542 | MGnify/ENA primary metagenome ERZ501542 (study PRJEB25962, sample SAMEA2042427) | human gut metagenome | biome: human gut; feature: human-associated habitat; material: faeces...
ATGTACTCAAGGTCAATGACAGAGGAGTCATAACAGTCACAAAAACGGGTACAGCCAAAATAACAATATGCGCTAATAATAAGACAAAGTCAAATTATAAGCCATGCTCAAAAACAATCACTGTGAAGGTAAGAAAACCTCAGAGCATACAGGTTAAGAGTAAAAAGACACAGTATAATTATAAGAAGGGCGTGAAGAGAAGCATAGGAGCCTCAGCAAAGGGTGGAGTCAGACTTACATATAGTTCATCCAACCCTAAGGTTATTTCTGTAGCGAATAATGGAAAGATAACAATAAAGGGTGTTGGTAAAGCTATAGTTACGATAAAAGCAGGTGATAATGGTGTATATGAGCAGAAGGTAAGAAAGATTACATATTATGTAAGACCGGTGATGTCATCTGTGTCAATTGCCCATAACAGCAAAACACTTAAAGTAACAGTAAATAATCCTACTCCGAATTCAAAGGTTATCGTAAAAGTGTATGAATCGTCAAAGATGAAAAAACTATATGGTAAGCCACATATAAAAACTGTAAAGAAAGGCAAGAAAGTAGTTATTACTGTGAATGTATCAAAGTATAGCAGATACTATCCTGTAATTTATGTGAAGAAAAATGGCGTTGAATCACAGAAGGTTACAAATAGCAGAGGAGATATAAGGAAGTAAAGGGGGCATTTCAGATGACGAGAGTAAAAAAACTTATAGCGGCAGTGATGATTGTCTTGGCTATATGTTCATTTGGTATGGTGCAGGCACACGCTGATGAGTCGGATTCGACTGATGCGGTAAAAACCTATTATTGCATAGCAAATTATCCAGTTGGAGTAAGATTAAGTACATCACCAAACGGAAGAGCGCTTGCATGGATAACCATGACCGAGTCTGAAGCAGCGGATGCGTATGTGTATGGAAAAATAGATTACAGTGAGGATAAAGACGAGCTGAAGATACGTGGACTTACCGCACAGTCCATGAGACTCTACTGCGAAAAACTGGCCATAGGCAGTGAGCCGTGCAAAATAGACAAGATAATCTCATGTGGAGGCAGTATCATGACTCTTGAGGTTAAGTCTGGTTCATATCTAAAGTGCAATGAAGTCGTGGGGGCTCACCGTTTTGATATTGCTCCAAGCGGACAGGATAATAATGTGTACAAGCCTTCAGCCTTGAATTTGTCAGAGGACAGTGCTGAGGTGATCATTCCAGATGATAAACCATATGTATATACAGGCAAGGCGATAGCTCCGACAGTACAGGTCAAGTATGAGGGAAGAGTTATTGAACAGGGTACAGACTATAAGGTCACCTATAAAGACAATATTAATGCAGGAACACAAGCAAAGATTGTGGTGACTGGATGTGGAGATTATGGCGGAGAGATCCAGAAGGAATTTACAATTAAGCCTGCAAATGTGCAGTCTGCATCGATAGATGTGGCATCTTGTGTATATGACGGAACAGCAAAGTTACCAAAGGTTACAGTGAAGCTGAATGGTGCGGTAATGGGTACTGATAACTATAAGATTACTTTAAAGAATAATGTATCGGCCGGAAATAAAGCGGAGGCAGCCATAGAGGGTTGTAAGAATTTAACTGGAAAAGTAAGTAAGACATTTACAATTTCTCAGGCGGATATAACAAAAGCGACAGTGACATTAGCTGCTAATTCTTATACATATAGCGGAAGTTATTTCAAGCCTGCAGTTACAGTTGCGTATGGAAGTGCAAAGCTGAAGGCATCAGATTATACAGTACAATACGCAAATAATAAAGAACCTGGTACAGCTACAGTTACTGTTACGGCAAATGGTTCCAACTGCGTATCAGGAAAGAGAGTTGTAAAGAATTTTAGAATTGAAAAAAAGGTACCAGCGATCTCGTTCAAGAGTCCTATATCAACAACATGGCACAATGCAAATGGAGCACATGGCTTTGAGTGTGTTGCACCTAGTGATTGTCAGGGTACATTTAGCTTCAAATCAAGTAATCCTAAATTGCTTGCGATCAATGCGGCAGGTGGAAGAGTTCAGGTTATGAATAACAAAGCATTTGGCAGTGTAGTGATTACAGCTACCTTTACACCAAAGGGAGCGGATGCTGCACACTATAGTACAAAGTCTATCACCAGAACTATAAAAGTGGTGCCAAATATAGTTAAGATAGCGAAAACAGAATCTAAAAAATCAGGACAGTTATATATACAGTGGTCTAATAGTAAGAAGGAGTATAATGCCAGCGAATATAGGATATATTATTATGGCTACAAGAAGGACAGTGAAGATTGTGGACAGATGTCACTATATAATTCAAAGAGTAAGATAACGGGTACCAGTACAACCATAACCGGACTGAAAGCTGGAAAATATTATATTAAGGTTGTTCCTTGCTATAAGTCAGGCGGAAACGTGCAGAATGGTGCCAGCACAAGTGCTGTAAAGTGTGTTATTAAATAGTCGAAAGAGGAAATCTTATGGAATTTATGACTCCTGTGGATAAATATATGATATCGGGTGTCCATCGTATAAGAATAGGAAGTCTTGACGAGAATGAGATTGTGGTGAGAAGCCCGGAAATGATTGGTGTTCAGACCGAATTTGTGGAAAATGGAAATGGATGGATTATATGTGATACTGGCAGTCGTAGCTTGACCGTGGATGGCAATCTGGTACAGTCAGGATACAAGCTCAAATGTGGAGATATTATAGAACTCGGTGCTTTAAGGATAATATATTGTGTGCAGATTATCGGTGTGATTATACAGAACGACTTAAAAGACAGTATTATTGTCAATCTGCCATACTTGGATTCAGAGGCGCTTAAGTATGAGGATGTTCAGGAAAAAGACAGATTTTTTCACAGATCCCCCAGAAATACGAAGGAGCCGGTTATAGAGTCAGTGACAATTGAGAATCCACCGGCAAAACAGCAGATAGAAAAGAAGCCGCTCTTGATGGTTATAGGACCAACATTTACAATGATGATCCCTATGATGCTTGGAGGAGTTCTTGCTATGTACAGCTACAGATCATCAGGGAGCAATTCTGGAATGCTTATGTATACAGGTCTTATCACTGCTGCTGCATCTGCGGCTATAGGAGTGTTATGGGCCTTCATCAATATGCATTATGATAAGAAGAGAAATGCACAGGGGGAGCTTGACAGGAGATCTGGGTATGCCAGATATCTGAGACGGCAGATAAAACAGATAGCTTATAATCAGAACACTATAAAAAATGTGCTTGGAGATATGTACAAATCTCCTGATGTTATAACGCAATATACAGATCAGTCAACTGAATTGTGGAATAGGAACAGGAATCAGAAGGATTATCTGGTGGAGCGGGTTGGCCTGGGAACATTGGATGTGTCAGAGTATATAACTGTTCCTAAGATACGAATGGAACAGTCTGATGATGAATTGATACAGATCCCGGGTAAAGTAAAGGCTGTATATTCACGAATAAAGGATGTTCCGCAGGGCGTGGATCTCGGAGCTACAGGTATAATAGGTATAGTTGGAGCGGGAGATAAGAGCAAAGCATTTGATATGGCAAGAACCATGATTGCACAGATAGCAGCGAATAATTCTTATCGTGATGTAAAACTTGCATTTGCATTCGATTCTGAAACTGATAGCAGTGAATGGATGAACTATAGGTTTATGCCGCATGTGTGGCTCGATGATTATAGTGAGAGACTGATGGCGTCAGATAGAAGCTCAGTGGACGACCTGTTTTTCAGAATTATTGATATTCTGAGAGACCGGGAACAGAAAGATTATACTATAGAGAAGCGACAGTTTACTCACATTGTGTTGTTTGTTGCTGATACTTCTCTGCTGGAAGGGCATGCGATAAATAAGTACATAACAACAGATGCACAGAAATATTCTTTCACAGTGGTAACCTTGGCTGACAAAGAATCGCAGTTGTTGAATGACACTACTTATGAGCTTATGATCGACAAACAGTTTTCGGGAATCCATAGGATGAAGACGGATGAGTATAGCCATGTAGATTTTGATAAGGTGACAGAAAGTCAACTGGCAGCTTTTGCCGACAGAATAGCAGTTATAAAGGTGAACGAAGATGTGGAGGCTGGCGGTATACCCGACAGCCTTACATTTTTTGATATGCTGGGAATACAAAGGCTGGAAGAATTGCGGGTTCTCGACAGATGGAAGACAAATAAAAATTACAACAGTATGCGGGCTGTCATAGGTCAGTCGGCTGGAGGCAAGGACTGTATTCTTGATGTACATGAGAAATATCATGGCCCCCATGGGCTTGTTGCGGGAACTACAGGATCGGGAAAGTCGGAGACGCTGCAGACATATATTCTCTCAATGGCGATAAACTACAGCCCTGATGATATAGGCTTTTTCATTATTGATTATAAGGGCGGAGGAATGGCAAACCTGTTTGATGGTCTTCCACACATGATAGGAGCAATATCGAATCTGTCAGGAAGTGCGATAAAGAGAGCTATGGTGTCCATAAAGAGCGAGAATATGCGAAGACAGAGAGTCTTCAATGAGGCCGGAGTGAACAATATTAATAATTATACCAAGCTTGTAAAAGCTGGTGAGGTAGAACTTCCGGTACCACATCTGTTTATAATAGTGGACGAGTTTGCCGAGCTGAAGCGAGAACAGCCGGAATTTATGAAGGAGCTTATAAGTGTTGCACAGGTTGGACGAAGCCTTGGTGTTCATCTGATCCTTTCTACGCAGAAACCAGCAGGAACAGTCGACGAAAATATCTGGTCGAATTCCAAGTTTAAGCTGTGTCTTAGAGTGCAGGATAAGCAGGACAGTAAAGAGATGCTGCACAAGGAGGATGCTGCTTTTATAACTCAGGCAGGAAGGGGATATCTGCAGGTTGGAAATGATGAAGTGTATGAGCTATTCCAGTCTGGCTGGAGTGGAGCTGAGTATCGGGGAGATGCGGTTTCTGGTGAAGATACACGAACTGCGATACTTTCAGCTTCTGGTTCGGAGATTATAAGAAAGAAGAAAATTGCCAAAGTGTCAAATCCGGCAAACAGCGTAACGCAGTTGGATGCGGTTAAAGAGTATTTGGCCAAGGTAGCAAGAGAAAATGGATATAACAGAGATTATAGTTTGTGGATACCACCAATAGCTAATCCTATATTTATAGACGATATAGATAATGAATATCCGATAAATAAATCAGATGATACATATTCATTGGTGGCAACTATAGGAATGTATGATGATCCATCAAGGCAAAGTCAGAAACCATATAGGATCGATATTGCGGATGCTGGAAATATTGCAATATGTGGAACGAATGTAAGTGGTAAAAGTACCTTTGTTCAGACACTTATTGCATCATTGATAACCAGATATAAAGCTTCAGAAGTAAATATATACATAGCAGACTTTAGCAATAAATCTTTGCGGTGTTTTGAACAGGCTCCACAGGTTGGCGGTTTTGTTAGCGAGGATGATGATGACAGAATTAGGAAACTGATATTCTTAATAAACAGGATTATATCTACAAGAAAAAATATTCTTGGTGGAATAAGCTTCAACTCCTATAAAAAAGTTAACAAAAACGATATGCCTGCAGTAGTGTTCATAATAGATAACTATGCTGGATTTCGTGAAAAAACAGCAGAAATATATGATGATAATATGCAGAAGATTGTTCATGATGGTACTGCATATGGAATATATACGATTGTAACTGCAAATGGATTTGGTAATACGGGAATACCTGGAAGGATAGAAGACAATATATCTGAAACAGTGGCATTGAGCCTGAATGAAAAGTATATGTACTCATCGGTTCTGAGAACAGGAAGAGTGGAGCTTGAACCGGAAAATCTAAAGGGAAGAGGACTCATAAAGGTCGATGGAGAAGTAATGGAATTCCAGACAGCGATAGCTACGGATAGGTGCGATGATATGGAACGTATAGAGTTACTTCGCAATATGTGTGCATCTATGGCTGAAGGAGCTACTGAGGTAGCGGAAGGTGTTCCTGAAATTCCAGAAAAACCTACGTGGGAGATATTCAAGAGGCGTAATGATGTTGCACAGATGTGTAATGGATATATGCTGCCGATAGGATATGACAGTGTAAGTGCGGAGGGATATGGAATAGACCTTAGGAGAACATTCTGCTATACAATTACGGGCAGAGCAAGAACTGGTAAGAAAAATGTTATGCGGTTATTGATGAATGCAGCACTGATGAGAAATGCAGATATAGTTGTCATAGAACATGGTTCAAATGAGTTCAAGCTTGATTCGGAATTGTTGGGAGCAACGTATATAGATAGCGAAGCAGCACAGGCAGATTACTTTACAATGCTGGTTCCAGAATTTGTGGAGAGAAATAAGTTTAAAAATCAGGTAAAGGAACAAGGCTATGATGAGAATGAAATATATAGCCAGATGACCCGGTTTAAGGAAACATACATTTTTATTGCAGATATGGAAGCGTTTTTAAATACATTGTATTCGCCGAGTGAAGGCATTACAAGAATTGTCCCATTTATAGAGAATGTTGTAGAGAAAGGCGCTCTGCACAACATATTCATTATAGGGTTGATTGATACAGCAAGTCAGTCAGAATGTCGTGGACGAAAAGTATATGATGTTATGACTGGATATCATATGGGAATACAACTGGGTGGCAATTGTGCTGAAACTTCATTTTTTAATTTTACTAATCTATCATTTACAGAGGCAAATAAGATATACAAACCAGGTATAGGTATGATCCCACAGGATAATGATGATCGGAATGTATCGCAGATAATTATACCGTTATACAGGAGGCAGATAAAGCATGATTAAGTCCAGGTTGATTATGCCAGAAATAAATCAAGAATTTGATGTTCAATATAATGAGAATGCACAGGTTTGTGATGTGATAACGGATACTTTGGATGTTGTATCGCAGTATCTGCGAACAGGCTATGTGAATCGTGAGCACTGGGCATTAGTGTTACCGAGAGAAGGCATGGTTATGGATCCAGATAGAACCTTGAAAAGTTATCATGTTGAAAATGGCGATAAACTGATACTCATGTAGATGAAGGATGTGTGATGTTAGTATCGTAAAGATACTTGACAAGTACAGGGGGGATGAAAATAATGGGGAATAGAGGCGTGCTTTTATATGTAGACTTGGGCAAGCTTGAAGATGAACCATACAGATTGTCAAAGATATATGATACACTTGGACAGTATATTGATGATATCAGACGTCAGAGAGATATAATATACATAAGCAAGATGGCGGAATCCCTGGATATATCATCCCTGGACAGATATCGTGCTCAACTGGTAGACGAATATGATCGGCTTGGAACTCTGAAGAAGATTCTGGATGAGGCATACGATCTGTATAAAGAATGTAATGAAAAATTCGAGGCATCTGGACAGACTCTATGCAACCTATATGCTGAAACTCCATGGTATGAGACCAGTGAAGGAAAGCTGGCTATAGGCATAGGCGTGCTTGTGGTTACTGCTGCAGTGGCGATAGTCTGCCCTGCTGTATTAGGGGCGGCGGCCGCCACGGTAACACAGTCTATAGCGACATCTGCTATTATTGGTGCAGCTACGTCAGGTGTCATGAATGGAATAGCTTCCATGAATTCCGGCAAGTCATTTTACGATGGATTTGCAAGTGGTTTTGAATCTGGAGCAATATTGGGTGCAATCAGTGGAGGATTAGGAGCTGGAACATCTGCAATTATGTCAGGGGCAGAACTCACAGTAGGAAGAGTCATGGCTGTAAAAGCTATGAATATGGTATCTGATGCAACTGTAGATAGTGTGGTATATGCGTATCACTCAAACAAGTATGATAAAGACTTTACTGGCGGAGATATAGTTAAGACTTGGGTAAAAAGTGCGGCAACATCGTTTGCTATGCAGTCTGTTGGAGGTGGGAAGTCGTCGTCAAAGGCGGAGAGTGAAAATGGTGTTATATCTACTGGCAAAGGACAGGGAGGGGGTGGAGGTAATGTTAATTGGAAGAATGGCAAAAAAACTGTTGATGTAAACGGAAAAACTGTTACAATGGATAAAAACACATTTGATCCTGGTTTTGTAGACAAACAGGGTCGAACGAATACACAGAGAATGGAGCAAGGACTGGCACCTATTGGAACAGATGGAAAATCTGTTAATATACATCACATTGATCAAACAGATAATGGACCAGTTATGGAAATAACGGCTACAGAGCATCAGCAGAATTACAGCAAACTGCACACTAATATAGGACAAGCTCCATCTAAGATTAATAGAAGTAAGTTTAATAAGTGGAGAAGAGAATATTGGAAATGGCGAAGTAATAATTTAGATTAGTGGAGGTATATATGAGCTATACAAATTTTATTAAAGCAATGGAGTTAGCACCTAAATGTAAATTTTATACTACAGCGGGGGGGAAAAACGAAGAAGAAATTAGAAAATCAGAGCAAATGCTTAATATAAAATTTTCAAATCAAAGTATAGAATTTTATAAAAAATATGGCTATTTATCATTTTATGGTAATGAAATTTTTGGAATTGACCCAGATGATGATTCAGGAATATTGGAGGGGAATTCTGTTGCTTATGCGTTAAATGACCGGAAAGAATATAACTTACCTAATGAGTGGATACCTATATATAATTTTGATGATGGGAATATGGCATATTTAGATTATTCATATTTAAACGAGCAAAAAGAGCCTAGGGTTATAATGGCATTTTATAATGGTAAGGAATATGAGATAGTTGAAACGTTAGCAGAAGATTTTGGGGATTTTGTTTTGCAATTAGTGCAAGAACAAACAGAAGTGTAAAACTATAAAGGCATGATTTGTAAAAATACATTGTTTACTTAACAACATTTGTTATGAAAACAATGTATTTTTTTATAATTAAATAGAGAAAAACTAAATGACTGTTGACAAAAATAATTGATGATGCAATACTATTGTTTGACAATAATGTAAAGGAGATGGTGTTGTGTCGCGGGAAGATGATGTTGGAGCTGCGGGCGTTGGAGAAGCTGCGAAGGATAGCAGAGATGAGCTTGAAGACATTTTAAAAGCACTTGAAGCTGGTGATTCTGACAAGCATGGACCCAATATGAAGATCATTATAGGTGTAATAGCTGGGATCGTATTGGTTTCAGTTGTGTTAATTATCATGATGGTTAATAGGAAATCTGTTGTGCCTGATTTTGTTGGGCACACAACGGCGGAGGCAAAACAAATTGCCAGAGAGTCTGGTGTAACGCTTGAGGAGAAAAAAGAATACAGTTCTGAGGTAGAAGAAGGATGCGTTATCTCACAGGATATAGCCAAGGGAATGAAGGTGAAACGTAAGGCTTCAGTTGGAATAACGGTCAGTAAAGGCAAGGAGATGACAGTTGTGCCGGAATTTGTTGGTGAAATTCTGGATGATGCCAGAGCTATGGCTACAGAGGCTGGTATAGAGCTTGAAGAAACTGAAGAATATAGTAAGGATGTTGCGGCTGGCTTGATAATTGAACAGCAGGATACACAGGGAACCAGCATAGAAAAGGGGAGTTCTGTAAAGGTCACAGTAAGCCTGGGAGAGCAGACAGTAAAACTTCCTGACTTTGTAGGTATGACCTTGAATGATGCAACTATACAGTGTTCAACCCTTGGAATCACCTTTAGTACCCTCCAGGAGAATTCTGATACCGTTGATGAGAATGTGATCATCAGACAAAGCGTAAAGGCGGGAACTGAGATGACTGAAGATACTCAGTTGTATCTGATAGTGAGTAAGGGCAAGAAGACAAGCTCGTCTGTGGCTGCAAGCTCCGGTTCAGCAGGTGGTGGATCGGGATCATCTGGTGGTTCGGGAACAAATGAACAGGCGGACAGCGGAACATCAAGCGTAAATGAAGATGAGTTTATAACAGAAGAAGAAGAGTGGGGTGATTGATCATGAAAAAGGAGTTAAAGAGAAGGATAATTACAGTAATTGTAGGAGCAGTGATTATGTGTATGGTCAGCCTTGTTCCAGAAATGGTACAGGCATATGCTTCGACGAATGCAGTGTCGGAGGATGCTGGAATCAGGGCTGAATATAATGGTGACAGTGGGGTGCTGACATTGGATGTTTCCACAAATAAGGCGATGATTGACTTTGGACTGGAGGACAAGAAGCCGTGGACTAATTTCAATGTTATAAAGGTTGTAGTAAAGCCTGGAGTTACACATATAGGTAACAATGCATTTTCAGGATGTACAAATCTGGAGTCTGTGGTTATAGAGGGAGACGAACCTCTCACTATAGGACGAAGGGCTTTTTATGGATGTACTTCTTTAAAGTCTGTGGAATTTTCGAAAGGAACTTTGTCGGTGGGGGCGTATGCATTTGCCAGATGTTCAAGTTTGAAGAATGTAGACATGTCTGGATCTCAGATATACGAACTTGGTCAGTTTGCATTTGGAGAGTGCTATAGCATAACCGATTTGAAATTATCAGAGTATACCAAGAATCTGGGAGACTATTGTTTTCAGGGCTGTAACAGAATAAAGAACATAGATATTCCTGATAATTTATCAAGTGTTGGAAATTGTGCCTTTGCGGGATGCGAATTGTTAGAGCATCTGGATTTTTCGGAAAGACTGACAAAACTGGGCGATTTCTGTTTTATAGGGTGCAAAAATCTTCAATATGTTAGATTGTTAAGAAGACCGGCGGATGCGGATTTTGGAACCGGCTTGTTCAAGGAGGGAAATCCAACCGGAACATATCTGTATACATATGAGGCTGGTAACAACATATATACTCCGGATTCTGATGAGAATGTGATTATCAGGAGGGCTTATAGGTTTGATGAAAACAGTATGAATGTAAGTATTCCGGCTAAGAGTTATTCTTATACGGGAAAGCCTATAAAACCGGTAATTAAAGTTACGGATAATGATGGCTCTGTAGTAAATGCAGATGCATATGATGTTACATACTCGAATAATAAAAATGTCGGAACCGCTGTTATAAAGATTACAGGAAAAAATGAGAATATCGGCACACTCACAATGAAATTCTCAATAGTTCAGGCAGCATGCAAGCTTTCTGTTAAGAAGGATGGTAAGCAGGCCGCAAGTACATATACGCTTCTTCTGAACAGTCGTGGAACAGCATCTATGACCCTGGCAGCTACGACTTCAGGAAATGAGAAGATAAGGTACACAAGTTCAAACGAGAATGTACTCAAGGTCAATGACAGAGGAGTCATAACAGCCACAAAAACGGGTACAGCCCAAATAACAATATGCGCTAATAATAAGACAAAGTCAAATTATAAGCCATGTTCGAAAACAATCACTGTTAAGGTAAGAAAGTCTCAGAGCATACAGATAAAGAGCAAAAAGACACAATATAACTATAAGAAGGGCGTGAAGAGAAGCACAGGAGCTTCAGCAAAGGGCGGAGTCAGACTTACATATAGTTCATCCAATCCTAAGGTTAATTCCAGAAAAACCTACGTGGGAGATATTCAAGAGGCGTGCTTTTATATGTAGACTTGGGCAAGCTTGAAGATGAACCATACAGGCTGTCAAAGATATATGATACACTTGGACAGTATATTGATGATATCAGACGTCAGAGAGATATAATATACATAAGCAAGATGGCGGAATCCCTGGATATATCATCCCTGGACAGATATCGTGCTCAACTGGTAGACGAATATGATCGGCTTGGAACTCTGAAGAAGATTCTGGATGAGGCATACGATCTGTATAAAGAATGTAATGAAAAATTCGAGGCATCTGGACAGACTCTATGCAACCTATATGCTGAAACTCCATGGTATGAGACCAGTGAAGGAAAGCTGGCTATAGGCATAGGCGTGCTTGTGGTTACTGCTGCAGTGGCGATAGTCTGCCCTGCTGTATTAGGGGCGGCGGCCGCCACGGTAACACAGTCTATAGCGACATCTGCTATTATTGGTGCAGCTACGTCAGGTGTCATGAATGGAATAGCTTCCATGAATTCCGGCAAGTCATTTTACGATGGATTTGCAAGTGGTTTTGAATCTGGAGCAATATTGGGTGCAATCAGTGGAGGATTAGGAGCTGGAACATCTGCAATTATGTCAGGGGCAGAACTCACAGTAGGAAGAGTCATGGCTGTAAAAGCTATGAATATGGTATCTGATGCAACTGTAGATAGTGTGGTATATGCGTATCACTCAAACAAGTATGATAAAGACTTTACTGGCGGAGATATAGTTAAGACTTGGGTAAAAAGTGCGGCAACATCGTTTGCTATGCAGTCTGTTGGAAGTGGAAAGTCATCGTCAAAGACGGATGGTGGGAATGGTGTTATATCTACAGGCAAAGGACGGGGGGAGCCTGAAGGTAGTTTTAAATGTAAGAGTGGTAGTAAGACGGGGACTGTATGGGATAATATTACTAGTACAGCTGACAATATGCCTGCTACTGAAATACCTACTACATTTAAAATTGATTTGGATGGAAACATTAATTATGTGAATTCTGAAACAGGAACGAACACATTATGGACAAATTCAAATGCAACCAAACATATGGGTGAGTATGTAAGTAGATTTGGAGACGAGAGTTGGAGCATTGGAACTAGAAGCCAAGTGATGTTAGAAAGTTATTCTGCATCACTGAATAAAGCGATGGAGACGATAGGCACAGAGGCACCTGGAAGATATTTTGGTACATATGGTAATTGGGAACTTGGTATTAATACTGAAACTGGTGTAGTATATCATGCAAGGATGATTAATTAGAAAGGCGAAAAAGGTGAAGTTTGAAAAAGTATTTAATAATAAAAAATATATTCGAAAAATAGAAGGTATGGGAGAGGGGCTTGTTTTATTTGAAATATCAGTTATTGATAAAAGAATAGGACAAAACTACCATTTGTTTTATGAGGATAAGCGCAAGCCTCCGTTGGACATAGCAATTAATC
>ENA-OPFG01001340-OPFG01001340.1-human-gut-metagenome-genome-assembly--contig:-NODE-1340-length-12934-cov-2.537154_pt1 | contig 12934 bp, 22 predicted proteins | sample MGYA00241304_ERZ501542 | MGnify/ENA primary metagenome ERZ501542 (study PRJEB25962, sample SAMEA2042427) | human gut metagenome | biome: human gut; feature: human-associated habitat; material: faeces...
TGTCGGCAAGAGCCGCCAGCGTCTCGTAGTCCGTCTTGGTGTAGTTCGTGGTGAACTCAAGAGCGTCATTGCTCTGGATACCGGGGATATAGGTCTGCATTTTGTCAGACAGGGTGGTAGTCTCCAACAGTTCGGGAGAACCACCGAGGTCGGGAAAGTCCTTAATGTCAATCAGCTTGGAGTAGTCATTACCACTCGCACCTTTCTTCATAAGGAACACTTTGTAAGTAGAAATAGCCATGATAAGTTACCTCCTGTAAATAGTGTGATTTTTGTCTATCACAGCCCGATACCGTCCGAGCATACGATAGATTGTTGCGTCCTGTGTATTCGGTATAGGTTCGAGAAGCATACGAGTGAAATTGCGCTCCATGAGAAGTTCATCTATAAAAGCGGCAATCTCCTTACACTCGGCTTTCTTACCTGTTTTTTTGTTCGAGTAGACATTAAGCTCGTAAGTCACCGCCGCATGATTTTCCTGCCCACTCTGCGTCTGAGAGTTTCGGAATGTGGCGTTGTCTATCTCTACGAGAGACACGCAAGGAAATGAGGAGGGTGCGCTGACATATTCGCCTGTCATAAAGATTTTCGGGTATTTCGCCCGTACCTTTGCGGAAATCTCCGAGAAGATTTCCTGTTCTGCGTCAATCATGCGAACACCTCCCTTGCAATCTGTACGACCTCTCGGCTTACGGTCTGAACGGCATTGTACATCGGCATTGCGGCAGGAGTACCATGAGTGATTTTCAACTCTCCGTCCTCATAAAAGCCCCATGCCTGTTTTCTACCATTCCTACCGAAAGTGCCTATGGCAATCGGAGGATTGGGAACGCCCGTAGTAGTGGCGGCAAAAGGGTTCGGGGACGAGCCAGCCGAGCCGTTATGATAAACACCCGCACCAAACTCAACCCACACAGCGTCCGTTCCATCAGCGACAACAGCGAAGTAATCTCCACGGTTCTCTGCCCGAACATCAACGCTTGCCTTGCGAGGATTACCGCTTTTCTCGGTCAAATCGTCAACGATTGCACCATTAAAGCCGCTCTGTGCTTCCTCGGCTAACCTCTCGGCTATCCGTCTTAGAAGTTCCTCGCATTTACTCTTAAACCCCTCTTTGTACTGTGCCAATTCTTTTATGGCACGGTCTATATCCTGTTCCGATAAGCCAAACGAAATAACTTTCCTACCCACTTACGCTCACCTTACTTACTGCGTATGACACGCTGTTCAAGCTCTTTGCGACTTTCTTGACGATGTAATCATGGGGCGTTTTAACCTTGCCCTCACTATCAACTGCCAAAGAACCGTCCGCATTTAACTCCGGCATTGTGTCAATCCACAAAATCGAATATTCGTCAATGGGAGGTGAGTCATTGTCCATAGCGATTACTTTGTCGTAGGACACATTCTCGCCAAATTGTCGAGTCTGCGTTTCACCCTTTGCCGCCGAGATATTAGCAGAACTCTTAACGGGATTTCCGTGCTGTACATCGTACTCACCCGTGTCATTCCCGTACTCGTCAACGATAGGGACACGCTTTGAAAACAGAGCGTAGTAGAAATCGACCTTGTTTCTCTGCATACACCTCATGGGGTTTCCTCCTTTGAGGAGAAAGTACCCACATGAGGGGTAATCGTCTTGAGCATGGAAGCGGGGACATCAGCACTCTCGTACTGTCTCGTAATACCGTTTTCGGTATGGGAGGTCTGTCCCTCTGCCCCTCGCTTGTTCAGCATATAAGCCGCAATCTCCACTTGCAGGAAGTCATACTTGGTCGGAACTTCCGTCACATCGTCTTTGTACGGATAGGCTTTGGCGATAATCTTCCTACCAGCCAAAGCAAGATAGGTGGACAGCACTTCGTCAGTATCAGAGCCGCCAACCATAGCCTTGAGCATTGTTAGCTTTTCAGCGTCCGTCATGTTGTCCACCTCCTCTCACTTACGCAGAAACGGTAATCTCATACCACTTCTTGTCCTTGGGACTATCGCCGGAAGCGGGAACGACCGCCACATAGCCGAGACCGCTCTTTTCGTAGTAGGTCGTACCCTCCGCAACGGAAGTAGCGGTACTCAGAGCCGCAGTACCCTTGACAATCTTGACGGCGTAACGAGCGTCCGTCAGAGCGGGGAGATAATACTTGCGGCTGAGAATGGTGTTCTTACGAATGTTAGCGTCACCAGCGTCACGGGGCGGGGTCTCGACCTCAACACCCTTTTTGTTGAACAGAGTGACAGCCTGTTTCGTAGCCACACAAATAGTGCCGGAAACAGCGTCTTTCTTGGTGTAGATGTTGACACCCGCCACAGTACCGACATAGCCGCTACGGGCGAAAGACTCAACATACTGCAAGCTCTGACCCAGCGCCTTACGCAGAGCGGCTACATCGTTGGGAGACACGAAAGCGAAGAAACTCACACCCTCGATGTTCTCAAGATTGAACATAGCCTGTGCGTCAGCAAAAGCGTCAAAGCCGAGAGCGGAAACAACAACGACCTGCGTAGCCTTGTTGAACTCGGCGAAAATGTCCGCATTGACGGTGTTGAACATATCCGTACCCATGTGACGAACGCCAACAGGAACCAGCATGGGGTCGGTCATTTCCTGCTCGTCATAATACTCGAAGCGGTTCTGAGCCATGAGGATTTTGTACTCAAAGGGAGAGTAAGTGACCTCAATACTCTGAGTGTTGCCAGCACCCATAGCCAGCTTCTGAGTAGCGCTGGTTGCGCTGTAACGGTTGATTTTGCGGGTCATACCAGCCGTACCAACGAGGGAATTATCCACCGTGCAGAACTGCTGGAGGTCGAGGTGAGAATTGAACTGGTCTTCAATCTCATTCGACAGATAAAAGTTATCGTAAATCTTATGCGCCATGATTAGTTACCTCCTGTATAAAGTTCTTTGTATTCCTCCGGGTGTTCCTGCGAGAACTTGAGTCTGTCGGCAGGGGACATTTCACGGAGCGTCTTGAGCGTCATGGTTTTGCCGTCCCCATCGGGGGTAGGCTTCGGGGTGTTTTTCAGAGCTTCAGCACGAACCCTTTTCTCAAAGGCTTCAAGGTGCTTCTTCTGATTGGCAAAGACCTTTTCGATTTTACCGTCTGCCATAGCTTCGGCAGTTTCATCTGCAAGGGCTTCCTCATAACCGAGTGCAATCAACCGTGCTTTATTCTTGGACACGACCGACTCACGGCGCAGAGCGTCAAGCTCTTTCTGCATGGACTCCCGCTCTTCCTGTTCTTTCTGCTTGGCGGCTTCATCGTCCGTCAGCTTATCCCTCAGTTCCTTTTTCTTTGCGGCAAGCTCAGAAGCGGTCTTATCAAACTGCTCCTTGCTCACAAAGCCGGACATATCGGGGTCGGGAACATCGTAGGCTTCAAGAGCCTTGAGCTTGTCCTCTGCGGACATTTCCGCATAACCCTCAATCGTGCTTACATCAATCTTTGCCATAATAGATTTCCTCCTTGCGTTTTTAATCGGCTTCTCTGCCTTAATGTTGCGATTATGGTCTTCTCTGACCTATGCGATTTAAGGTTTCTCTACCTATCCCAAACGGCTCACGCCGTCTAAAATCATTCGTTGTTTTCGGGGTCGGGCGTTGGGGTCTGCTCCACCAACTTCGCTTGTTCCTCCTCATAATACTTCACGCTCATTGCATACGCCCGTTCGGGGTCGATGAACAAACCGGAGTGCTGGAAAGCGAGGAGCGGGTGAATTTTGTTATTTTGGAGCATGGACACAAGAACCTGTGACTTGCTCTGAATGTTCTCGTAGTTCCGGCGGGTGAACTGCAACTCAATATCCTTGAGTCCCAAATTCAAATCGCTCAGTTCACGACAGATACGGAGAACCAGCTTGAGCATTTTCTTCTCCGATTTCTTGAACATATTCTCGCTGTCCTTGGCTCTCGCTTCGGCAAGCGACCAACCATCACGAAGAAGTACCGCCGCCCCTGTATCAGAAGTGGAAGTACCGCCGTTACGGTTCGGCATACCACAAATCGTGAGGATTGCGTTATAACAGTCCTCTTTCAAGGTCTGCGTCTGCGACTGGTTGAGGTCGGTAGTAACGACACCCACATCTGCGTTTGCACCGTCCACAGACTTGACCTTGATTGCACCAAGCTGTAAGAACTCCTCATACTCCTCTTTGGAAATATCGCAGTTAATGAACTTGATAAATGCCTGTATCACCTGTTCGATACCGTCCATGCGGTTAGAGGTGATATTGTTCAGCGTGTCAAGAAGCGGGAGAACAATCTCGAAAGAACCGAGTCTTGCGTTATTCGCCGGATACTCGAAAATGGGTATCATATCGAGGGCGTGGGGCGTGGACTCTTTCAAAATCCCGTCCTCTACGAGATAGTACATATTCTCGGTATAAATCGAGTAATGGGTAATCTCGTTATCGTCCTTGCTATACTTGACTGCCATAACAGGCTTATTGCCGATTTCGTTCGAGTAGACAACAAATGTATCTCTTGGGTCGAGCGTATACAGTTCAAACGGGGCTTCGTCCTCCTCGCCTTTTTCATCGGGGAGAACCAAACGATACGCCGTACCGCAAATCATCTGCCACTCGACAATCTCTTGGTCTTGCGCCGCTTTGTCTTCGGCGAACATAAGCTCATTCAGACGGGTAATGCCCTGTGTGATTTCCTCGCTACCATTCTTACCGACATACTGAATAGGCTCACCGCAGAGGTAGCCCACCTTGAACGACACGATTTCATTTGCACGGTTTTCAACAATCCTGTTGGTGATTTCGGGGCGAACCTCTTTCTGGCGGTGAAGAATGGGTTGCTTTCCCTTGTAATACTCCCACAGGTAATCAATCTCGAAGCGATTGAGGGCGTGAATGGAAAGAGCCTTGAGAAGCACATCGACCACATTCTCGTCTGTGATATTCGTCACGCTTGTCTTAATGACCCTACGCCCAAACATCTGTAGTGTTTCCGATACGGGCTTAGTCTCGTCAATCACATTCGCCACAGTTAATCCCTCCTTGCCGTGAAAATAAAGAAAGCGCATGAAAGTTCGACCGAAAAGGTCTCGCAATCATGCGCCATAAGACTATATCTTGTATTTCATTCTGCATTATAACACAATATCTTGTGTTTGTCAATACTTTCCGTATTATTTCCTACCACGGACGCTGAAATATTTCAACCTTTTGTCCCGACAGAGATTGTGCATACTCTGCAAGCATAGCCATTCCATCAGGTACATCATCGTGTTTGTTTTTACCCGCAACTGTGTAGGAGCAGAGCATATCCATCATTTTTCCATAATCGGATTTTTTCTGATAGAGGGAAGCGTCCTTGAATAGACAATGCTCCTTGACCCATGCGCTGTTAACAATGATTTTGGTCTCTTTATTCGCCGTAGTAAACTTGGTCGTGATATGCGTGACACCGTTTTTCTTCTTCACCTCGTCCTGTATCTTCTCCGCTACACGCCGTCCCGCAGAGTTAGACTCAAAGCGACAGGACTTGACCTTATCACGCACAAGAATTTCCGTCAACCGAGCGTCCACGACATTCGGCAAGCCGTTATCGCACACACAATCGTCAATATAGTAATCCTGCCCGTACACATACGCCACAGGCAAAAACGCATAGTCCGTACCTTTGTCCTTTGTGTCACAGATACCGATAATTGCGTCCGGGTCTTCCTTGGGAAGCTCGAAGTATCGCCGCAGTTCATCAGCAGAATAGACCAAGCCCTCACGCTCAATCGGCTCGTTCATGTACAAAGCTCTCCAACTCGCTTCGTCCATAATGTTTCTCTGTTCATGATAAAACTTGGTCGTAAAGCCTACGCCATAGGCATAGTCAAAATTCGACTCGTCATTTTCATCAAGGGCAGGAATGACAATGAACCTCGCACGGTCACTATCTCCGTATTCCGTTTCAAGCCGTCCGATTACATCATGCACAGACCACCGTGTAGCGATATGAAGCTCCTTACACTTATCACCGATTTTACGCTGTCTCAAGTCCGTGGTATAGGTCTCCCACAGCTTGTCAAGCCGCTCCTTGGACAAAGCCACCTCAATACCGCTTACCAAATCGTCACAGTATAGGAGGGTAGCGGCTCGATACAAACCCGCATTGCCCGTACCGATAGATGTAAATTCGAGTGTTTCAAATCTCTGTCGCTTGTCAATGTCGATACGACAATCCTTTGCGTTGGTATTCGAGACATTAAGGCCGGGGAAAACATCGTGCCACAAATAATCTCCGTTGGGGTCGAGTATACGCAATACTTCATCGTACACCCCTCGAACAAAAGAGTTCGAGTGAGAGCCTGTCAACATGGGTTCATTCGGTATCTTACCCGCAAGCCATGTGAGGAAAAAGATAGCGAGGGTTGTTTTGCCGGAGCCGGGTGGGAGAGAGATAGAGAGCAAGTCCAGTTTATCGTCCGCCAGCTCTTGCAGACAATCTACCACCTGTTTCAGCACACGGCGGCGGGGCGGGTAAAACTTCTTGTCGGGCGGTCTGTTCCACTCAACATAGAGAAGATAGCTGTCGAAGTCATACGGAGCGAGGGCAAGGCACACCCGCTTATGGAGAGCGAATATATCTCTCACATCATCGTCCGACAGCTTTGTATCTCGAATAGCTTTCTCGCAGAGAGAGGAGAGGGTTTTGAGGTAATCAATCCCCAACTGCCATGTTTTCTCGTCTTTCATTGCTTCTTTGCTCATACCATACAGGTCAAAGTAAGTCTGATAAGAAAACGGCTTCTTCTCAATCTGCTTCAAAATCGTTTTCAGTAATTGCTCCATAGCGTACCTCCAAAAGAAAAATGCGTTACCGCCATGAGGAAGACCCCATGTGCGATAACGCACCGCTTAATACCTGTTGTTTTTGAGAAGATAATAGAGAACGACAAGTGGTAGGATAAGAATACAGACAACTACCACGAATAAACTCTCTTACCGATGGATTTCATATCGGCGGTCGGCTCTCCTATGAGAACTTCCACCTCGGAATTGTCCCCAAGGGCAAAGAAATAAAGTACATCAATAGACTTGCCATTCCGTATCTCTTTCGCCATATTATCTTCTTCACCATCTACGCTGAAATATCTGTCGAGTTCAACATCATTCTGAAATGCCCTTACCGCAAAACAGGAAGCGGCATAGCAAGGGTCTTGACCGTTATTGGTATAAACGGCATGAACACGAAGCATTTCATTGCCGTTATTATCAATAAACTTCTCAGCTTCGCCAAGAGTGAGGGTAAAATCCTCAAAAGTAGCTGTCTCAGTAAGCTCTTTCGAGGGCTGGGTGGTATCACCGCAACCAACCAAGCTACAAAGCAACACGAAAGAGACTAAAAGCAATACAAATCGTTTCATAACAACCTCCTACAAGTAGTAAAAGTAGTTCAAATTCAAGATTTCCGGTAACTTTCACCAGATAGCCGTCCTACTGGCAAAAGTTTACGCAAAAACGGGTTTTCCACTACTTTTACTACTTCCCGACCTCGAAATCTGCGCCTGTCGGCACTTCCGAAAGAAAGTAGCTTCGCTCATACCCGATTGCTCGATTGCCTGTTTCAACGGCAAATCTCCATTCGCCCATGCAGTAGCGGCAACATAAAACTGCTGTGTGAGCGGGAGGGGCTTTCTGCCCTTATACTTGCCCTCTCTCTTGGCAATGGCGATACCCTCCGCTTGACGCTCAAGCGTATTCTCCCGCTCAAACTGATAGATAGCGGCGAATACCGTCATAACAAGCCGTCCCTGCGGCGTGGTCGTGTCGATTTTCTCCTTGTCCGAAACAAGCGAGACCTTTTTCTCTCCAAGTAGATGGACTGTGTTGAGCAAGTCCTGTGTGCTACGGGAGAGACGAGAAAAGGACTCTACATAGAGCGTATCGCCCTCTCGAAGAAACGACAGCATTTCTTGAAACTGAGGTCTGTTGGTGTCCTTACCACTCAGCTTTTCAGAGAAAACCTTTTCCACACCAAAAGATTTCATGAGTTCGTCCTGTCTTGCCGGATTTTGTTCCGTGGTGCTTACTCGTACATAACCGACCCTCATGTACTCACCTCCATTACTGTTCTCGCTTCACATAGGTAAACTCAATGTCATAGCCGAGTGCTTCCATCATCTTCACAAAGGTCTTGTTCACAATACCATCTTTCTTCTTGATGATACGGTTGACATACTGACCTGTCGTACCAATGGCTTCACCGAGCTTTTCCTGCGTGGTATTACCCTCAAGACATTTGACCTTTACATCGAGTTCAAGATTATTGCGTACCATAGCGTACCTCCTTGATTGTGATGGTTAGAGTATAGCACAGGAAAAAGGAAAAGTCAATACTATTCGGATAAGAATTTATCTAAAATGAGCCTTTTTATATTTTTCGGCTACTCGGCGTACTCCCTGCGCCCTTGGCGGGTGGCGGCTATCCCCCGCCGGGGGTATGCCGTCCCGCCGCTTTTCGGCATGGGGTACACCTCCCGCCGCCGTCCTGCTGTACTATCAATAAAGCCCCGTTTGCCTTGATAGTGCAATCAAAAGCCCTGTAACGGCTCTATTGATAGTGCATTGCAACACTATCAATAGAACATACCCCACGGACAGCGGGAACAGCTTGCAAAAGTAAAGCGGAGGTATATACAACCATACCCCCGCACAACGCACCAGAACGCCCAGAACGGGCGCAAGGGCGGCGGGAATGTAGCAACATACCCCACGCCATAAAAGCCCATACAACGCCGCCCAGGACGCAAATAAACCCCCGTCGCAAATGCAACGGGGATTTACTGTTATTTATTCATTTTCAGCAATTCAGCCAACACAACCAACGGAAAAAGCAATATACAAATTACAACCATGCGCCGCCCCTCCATCATGCAAAAGTAAAACGGCGTGTTTCCGTTGTGCGGGTATATTTTGCGGCTACTTCCGGCATTTCCTTTTTAATTGCCGTTGTATCAATGCGGGACGAAACAACCGCTTTATAACTTGCCTTGTGTTCCGTTCCCGTCAATGTGTCCGTGTTCCGCTCCTGCATGATTGCTTTTAATTCATCTTTTAGCCCGTCAATAATGGCGGCTGTTTCCTCCTGCAAACGGGTATATTGTGCAAGCTCCCGCATGATAGTATCAATATTTTTCATTGTGCTTACTCCTTTCAAGCTCCTTTGTTGTACTGTCTCCATGTGGGCGTGGCTTTTACCTCGTCCCGCATTGCCTTTATTGCTTCACCTATGGCGGCAATAGTGCCGTTATAATCGGCGTAGCCCGTACACCAGCCCGGCGAACATTTGACAAGCCCCAGCCCGGCGCAATCCGTCAAAAACTGCTTTATTTCCGTTATTTCTTTAAGGGCTTCTCGCCTATCTTCGTACCCATCAAGCGCAACGGAAAAATTATTTTCAATATCAAGGGTAAACCCCTCGTAATATACCGGCTTGATTGTGATATGAAAATAATAAAAGTGATGTTTCGCAAGCTCATTTTCTATATTTTCCCGGTCATTTTCGTAACTATCGGAAATATAGCTATATAATGCTTCTTCGATTGTCCCGCCGTTCTCCTCGACTTCTTCCCGCAATTCGTGCATAAATTCGGCGTCTTGCTCCAAATCGTAAGCGGAATAAGGAACAAGCTCCATAGTGATATAATCACTTGTAAAATAATTAACTGCGCCCATTGTCTTAACCTCCTTACGCCTGTTTGATAAATTCATGTAAAAGCTGTTCAAGCTGTTCTTGCTTTTCTTCAAATAAGATTTTGTTTTCCCAGCTCATAATCTGACGGGCTTTTTCTTCGTATGCGCCTATATTGTTTGCCCGTCTTCCCGGCATACCTCTGTACCCCGTGCAAATCGTCAAGCCGTCAATCTCGTATACATCGAAATTCCAGCCATACACGCCGCAAGTATACGCAATGGGGGAATGATTGCGGAGCAAGTACGACAAATCACAATACCCGACGCAAACGATATTAGCCGAACTGTTTACAATAGCTTTTCTTGTTGTCTTGAATTTCATTTTATTTTACCTCCCTTTATTAACCCATCACGGGCAACCGCACAAAATCAGCTTTACCCATTCCGCAAAATGCGGCGATATGCCGGCCGGTTGTTGCGCTCCATCCGTCCCACATTCTTACAAGCTCCCCGGCCGCCGTCCTTTTAATAATCGGCGTGTTGTAGCTGTAAAGCGTTTCCGTCCCATCGTCCGCAATATAAACTTTTGCTTTTCCGTAAAAGCTCTTCCGGCCGTCCGTGGGGATTAAATCATAAATTTTCATGTTGTTTACCTCCTGTAATCTAAAACGGATTGTTTTCTTGTCTCCTGACGATTATATGTTAGCACAATTCGGATTGCTTGTCAACCTCTTTTCGATAAATTTTCAATCTTTTTTGTGTTGGATTTCCATACATATAATATAGGAAAACAACCCGCCGCAATTTCCCTATGCTCCCGCCGTTTTGCTCTATTGCGGTAAAGCGTTAAAGCGATACCCGCCAAATCCGCACGATTTTGTGAAAAAATCCGCCCCGAAAACCAAGCTGAAATCTCAGCCCAATTCCCGGAGCGGGTCTGCATAGTCGATAGTCGCAAAGTCGATAGTCGGAAGTCGTTAGTCGCTGTCAGAGTCGGAGTCGCTATGGGAGTCGATAAGATACCGAGCCTTGATAGAGTCGGGGTCAATGTCGGAGTCGTTGTTCGTGTTGGGTGTGAGAACATACTCCGTCTTGTCTTGATAGCGGAAATTGTTCTTGCCAAGGAAGATACCCGCAACGGGGTTGACCTTGCCGGAGTTCATGTAGGTTTCCCATTGATTTTCCATCATAAAGTACGCCTTTTTAATGAAGTCCGTCACATCGGGGCGCAGGTTTGGCATATTTCCACGCCCACCAAGGGGCGTATCATTCACAACAGCGTGTAGCCATTGTCTCGAATGTCCATTCAACGCAATAGCCATTCCTGCCACAGTAGGCTTCAAATCAGCTTCCGCATAAATCCCAAAATACTCCGAGAGTCGCTGTGCAACCTGTTCAACATCGTCCATGTCAATGTTTTTCAGATTGAGGAGCTTAATACTTATCCCCGTGATTTTCGCATTGTCACCCGGCTCAAGGTCAAAGCCGTTCATACCAATCACAGGTGAGTTCCCTCCACGGGGTTTCATCTTCGTTTTCTTAATCACCTGTACTTCATCGTTTTTCTTATTTACCATCGGTTTTACCTCCTAAAAGTCGTTTCAAAAGTCGTGTTCCCATGTCCGTTTTGCCCCGTACAGACCCTTGAAAACAGACTCCTATTATGTAATAGAGTCCTCTCCCCGGAAGACTTCTTATTCTTAATGGGGAAGTAGTAAAAGTAGTGGAAAATCGAATTTTCCGGTAACTTTTGCTAGATAGGGGGTCTACTGGAGAACTTATACGCAAAAACTGATTTTGAACTACTTTTACTACTTCACTCCATTTTAAGCAAAAGACAACTTTGCAATCTCATTCGTATTAAATTCCAAATGTCGTTTTTCATAAGTTTTCAACACGAATAAGACTACTTGCGTATTTTGTCGTAAATCTCCTCCAAGCTCTCTTTCACGACCACAAATTCGTCCTCCTCAAAGCAGACTTGCGTACCCTTTTCGGAAGTCGAAACGAGCGTGACGAGGGAGAAGTTTACGAGTACCTGTTGACCTCTTACAGTCGTTAAAAGAATGAACATCTAATCAATAATCCTCCGTATCGTTACAGTTTGCAGACAGGCGATTTTGTAATCTTTGCCACATTTCCGATGTAGAAAGTCGAGTCTTGCGGACTCCTCACTCGGATAAGTGAGCATTTGACGATTGCTTGTCCGTTGGTGAGGAGGGTGGTAGCGGTAATCCGTGCCGTACACAAACTCACCTGTCTTCACATTGATTATCGCAAACATTCTCTCACTCCAATCCGTCACAATGACCGTACCGCTCAATCATTACCTGTCTGTCATGCTCCAATTTGTTCTTTGCGTATTCTTCGGGAGTAACAGGGGTATGGGTGAAAGGGTCGGAGCAAAGGTCGTATTTCTCAAACAGGTTATTCCACACATTGATTACATCGTCCATTGTCTTTGTGAACATGAACTCCGTGAGAATGTCAGCGGCTACCCGTTGGTCTCGCTTACTCAGTTTCATACAACAGTTTCTCAGCCCACAGGACGGCTTCATGGAAAGTGTCAAAGTGTTGTGAGTGTTCACCCACATACGCCATGTAACCGTCCTCCACACGCTCAATCCTCAAGGCTTTTGCCCTCCTTTCGGTAGAGTTTCATATACTCCTTGAATGAAAGCCCCATAGCGTCAGCGGCAATGTGAAGAGCTTTCTTCTTTGCCATCGGGAGACAGATAGGGACGCTCTCGCCCTTGAGGTGAGCGTACCACCTATCCGACCCTCGCACCTTTGAGACGATGTACATTACTCGTCCTCCTCGGCGGCGTTGCCGTAAATCTCGAAGTAGTCTACGCCAGTCTCGCCCGTATCAGCGAAACGCTGGCCGTTCGGAAGCTCGTACTTCACACGCCGAGCCATCGACAGAATGATTTCGTAGGCTTCCTCGGTATCAGAGCCGAAGTGTACCTCCAATTCATCGGGAACACCCTCAAGAGCCTTTCGCAGTTCCTCAACAGTAAGTCGCTTTTCCATGATTATTCCTCCTCAAAAATGTCAAGAGAAACGGTGATTTCGTCTTCCTCGGTATCGTCTACGGCAACATAACCAATGCCGTCACATACGGTAGACAGCTGGCAACAGTCCAAATCCTCGCCTGTTGCTCCAATGAAGCTGTCACGGTCGATTTCGACCACTTTGAAATATCGTGCCATTATTTCTCCCTCCTGTGATAAAACTCGGATAAGATACTCTTTGCGGCGGCAATACCCTCTTTGTAGCCCGTTTCGTAATTAGA
>ENA-OPFG01001341-OPFG01001341.1-human-gut-metagenome-genome-assembly--contig:-NODE-1341-length-12929-cov-1.693258_pt1 | contig 12929 bp, 7 predicted proteins | sample MGYA00241304_ERZ501542 | MGnify/ENA primary metagenome ERZ501542 (study PRJEB25962, sample SAMEA2042427) | human gut metagenome | biome: human gut; feature: human-associated habitat; material: faeces...
GAAGAGGTACAGGAACTGCTCGAAGCCAATGGTGTAGTAGATGGTACTGGCGAACCTGCTCCTGCAGAAACCAAGGAGCATCCTTATCAAGGAGAAAATGCACTCCAGCTTATCACACTTGACCGATTGGCCAAGAAACTCCGTGCTGCCCGTTTCAAGAATGGTGCAGTAAAGTTTGACCGCGAGGAATTGCACTTCGACATAGATGAGAAGGGAAAGCCTGTAAGCTGCTACTATAAGCGTTCAAAGGATGCCAACAAACTGGTAGAGGAGTTCATGCTCCTTGCCAACCGCACGGTGGCAGAGAGCATCGGCAAGGCAAAGAAAGGTAAGAAGCCTAAAACTTTGCCTTATCGTATCCATGATAATCCAGACCCACAGAAGTTGGAAACTCTGCGCGAATTCGTAGTTAAGTTCGGCTATAAAATGAAAACAGAAGGTACCAAGGGCGCTACTGCAAGAAGCCTCAACAAACTGATGGCTGACTGTGAAGGTAAACCAGAAAACAACCTCATCCAGATGGTAGCACTCCGTGCCATGATGAAAGCGAAGTACTCTGTTCACAACATCGGACACTTCGGACTTGCCTTCGAGTATTACACCCACTTTACATCTCCTATCCGCCGTTATCCGGACACTATGGTTCATCGTTTGCTTACCAAATATGCAGAAGGTGGCAGAAGCGCCAATGAGAAGCATTATGAGGAACTTTGCGAACATTGTTCTGAAATGGAGCAGATAGCACAGAATGCGGAGCGTGACAGTATCAAATACAAGATGGTAGAATTCATGGGCGACAAGCTTGGTGAAGAATTCGATGCCCACATCAGCGGTATTACCAGCTATGGTATCTATGCAACTATCGACGAGAACCATTGCGAGGGTATGATTCCGATGAGAGACATCGCTGACGACTACTATGATTTCGATGAAAAGAATTTCTGCCTCATCGGACGACGCCATCACAACAAGTATTCTTTGGGTGATGCTATCCGTATCAAGGTGGCACAGGCCAATCTGGAGAAAAAACAGCTCGACTTCACGCTTGCCGGTGACTCTGCTCCTGTACGCAAGGACAAATCTGCTGGTGCCAGCGATATGAAATCCAAAGACAAAAAAGCTGGTAAAAGTAAACAGAAGACCCGCAATCACAGAAAGCGCAAATAAATTCTGAGTATAAAAAAATAGGGAAATTCAAGGATGTACATGATTCTCATGCTACTCATTCTTGAACTTCCCTATTTTTCCTTGTAAGACTTTTCTATAATGCCACATCTACAGATGCAGGGAAGACACGACAAGGATCAAAATATTCCATACAACTGGTAATCATATCTTCCATTCGGGGAACGAGCTTTCCTTCGAAAGTTTTCCTGTCATTGATGAAGACGGTTACCGGTCTGTTCATATCTACCAGTTGATCATTCAGATAAATCTTCCATTTACCACCAATTACCGGATGGTAGCTCTTAGTAAACTTCAAATCTATACCATAGACAGGATCACGCTCTAACGTCTGATAGGTTACCTTCTTGACGGATAATCTGATTACGTTATCCTGGATATCCATCTCATAATAGTCTCTATCTTCTCCACTTACATCCTTCAATCCATCTGCTGCCTTCGGTCTCTTCATCACATAGAGATTATAAAAGCCCTGACGGCGCTGTCCGTCCATCGGATAATCCTCCCACATAAATGTATGAGGATAAGGATTGCGCTTGTAGGTCTTGAGCCAAGGAGTAGTCAAAGAATAGTCGATGGAATGACCGCAATTAGGTATCAATTCGATACGATGACGGAAGAGACTGTCCGCACTATGATTCATGAGTCTGCCAGCATATTTCGCCTGCAACGAATCGAAGGCCGTCTTGGTATAACCCGTCAGTTTGTTGCGATAGAAACCTTCATCCATAGCACCCGTCAAAAACGAGAATGCAAGATTGGCACAGTTTTCTACAGGGGCATTCTTCAAAGGTTCTCCACCTGCCATCGGACCAACACCAGCCCAATAGTCGGCATAATAGGATGCTAATCGCTGACTGCCATAACCGCCCTCAGAAATACCAAACACATAAAGTCGATTGGCATCTACATGACCGGAAGCTAAAGACTGGCGCAAGAGTTTCTCCCATGCATACAACTTCGCTTTCTGCCACCAGCGGTAATATTCGCCTCCATTAGGAATCTGTGGAATGAAATAAACAGAAGGAGCATCATTGAAATATTGCGCCCACATCAATCCATATTTCCATTCATCCTCCTTGGGTCCTGAACCATGAAGATACAGATACATCGGAAATGGCTGGGCTGCTGCGATGCGCTCATCTGATGACTCAGCATCATTACCCTGGAAACCATTGCGATAATTCTGCTGTATCTCGGCAATAGTGAGAGGTTTCCACTTGATTCCCCAATAGTAAGGCATCACGGCAGACGGTTCCAAAGAAGCAGGCAAATGCCACATTCCCTTGTTTTTAGGACAGAGCGAACGCAGCGGAATCAGTTTTTCCTCATCCAACTGTGCATTGGCTTCCTGCCAGGCTTTCCACACTAAAGTCTGGTACTTCTGAGCCTCTTTCCACTTCAGGGCTTTCTTCTGAGAAAAAGCAGCCAAAGACGCATCAGACTTCTTTTCCAACTGATGCAGGAAATAGTTCTTCAGACTTTCCTTCAATCCTGCCGGCTGAGCGGAAAGTGAGGATGAAAACAAAAGGGCAATACACCCTACCCATATTTTATTCTGATTCAGCATGACTCTCATTGTATTTCGACGCAGCATGATTCTAAGATATTATTTCAAGCCCTCCAACAAAGGTTTCAGGCGCATATCACTTGGGCGATAAGCATTATACTTATACAGTTTGCCCTCCTTATCATAAATGAGGAAGAAAGGAATACCGCTTACATTCAGCGATTCACAGAGTTTGTTGTCTTGATTGTTCAGCAACTCTCCTCCAGTCCAAGGGCTGCCACTTTTTTCTTCCAGGCTGCCACATTGGTATCGATGGAAATAGACAGAAAGACAACATCCTTGTTCTGCAAATCCTTCTCCAACTGTTTGAGATAAGGAATTTCCTTGATACATGGGATGCACCAGGATGCCCAAAGATCGATGAACACATACTTGCCACGATATTTGGCTAAATCAACCTTCTTACCTTGCAAATCTGACAACACAACATCGGCAGGGAAAGGAGTTCCTGCAATGGATGACTTGCGCACCTTGAATTCGCCTAAGTACTTGGTGTCCAACTGGAAACGCTCGGTCAGTGAAGTCAACTCCTGAAGGCCCTCAGCATAATTGTCTGCATAATTGAAAGTAGAGATATACTTATTCAGCAGCAGATCTTCCACTCTAACCTTCAAGCCCTTGTTCTTCACCTGACTTTCAATGGCAGTAATTTTGTCTGCCAAACTGCCTTGCGGAATGACAGAGAGAGCCAATCGAGGTGCCGACTCAAAAGCCGAAGCCATATCGCAATCTACACACTTCAAGAGTTTCTCATTCTCTGCTTTAGGATCAATACCAAGACCTGCCACTTCACGTCCTGTAGCAAACTTCACATTTTCAATACCTTCAAAAGTGAGAGTTGCTGCCCATAAATGAAGATACTGGTCAATGGAAGAAGAAGGATGATAGACATTGACAAGACTGTCGGCAGAAGCCGTATAGCCCATTATCAAATTGCGCAAATCAGTATCCGACATCGTTTTTCCTGCCATCCACATCTGCTTGGCACGACCAACGTACAAGTCATTGAAAGCCATCAAGGCTGAGGTTTCAGCATTGGCTTTGTCAACCGTCAGATTACCACCCGCTGCAAACGTAAGATTGAGCGAAGCCTTACCAGCAGTTTCCTTCAAACTCAACGGGAGGATGATTTGGCGCTGCTGCGTAACTCCAACGACCTTATACACCTGAATAGAAGAAAGAGAGGTCTCAGTCTGGATACTACCATTCACTACCGAAATAGAATCTGGCTTATCCCAAATTCGCTCGGCAGGCATGATATAAAGTCGCAAGTCGGCAGGCACATTACCTTTTAATGTGCCTGTAACCTGAAGTGACTGAGCAAAAGCTGTGCAGACAATAGCCTGCAACAGCAAACTCATACATAATATTTTACTCTTCATACGATACTCCTATTAATTAACTTTGAATACTTGGCTTATACATCAGGTAAGTTATCTTACCACAGCAGTCCTTGTATTCCTTCTTAGGCTTCACCGTACTACTGTTGTCTGTACGTACATCCTTGCAATCATAGATATAGAAACTTCCTCGCTTACTTGTCTTATTGTAAGTAGCTACATAAAGTTCATCTGTAGAGAGGTTGATATCCATGAATGTAACCCCCTCGTCAGCACCATACTGAACGGCAAACTGATTCTTGTTTGGCAAAGTAAACTGGTTGCTGTTCAGATAAACATAGATACTGTTTCCCAAGGAATAGTAATAACGGTCATACTTGGAAGAATACACGAATCGGGCACCCTGGTCAGGAACCGCAGTTTCAGATGTTGGAGTAAACGACTGGCTTGTGAACTCATTCTCATTGATATAATAATAGCTATTGCTATTGGTCCAGAGATTGATACTTCCAGCCACATTGCCTTTCGCCATCACATAAACAGTACTTCCATCTCCATTTCCAAAGGCTGTGATCAACTTCTGCCCGTTAAGCAAGTTTCCTGGATTTGGGAAGAAAGTATCCACACCGAAGTAAGATGCATACGCCGAAAAGATTGACACCTGATTATGGGTATAGTCCATATAGAAGGTACGAGAAGTCTCAGAGCCATAAGAAATATATTTGAACAGGATATAATCATCCGACTCGCCCCCTTTAAAATAAGCATATTCGTATGGGAACATATACTTCAGATTAAGGTGGGCAAACTTCTTCATATTCTTATCGTAAGCGTATGGAGTATAGTTATCTGGCATGAACTCAGAAGCCTGGAATCCTGGATAGAGATCAGCATACTTGATTTCTGTAAGAACCGTGAAGTTGTTAGGATCCAGGAAATAGCATTCATCCTTGGTAGATACCAGAATGCGGGTCAAAACTGACGAGGTTTTGCCGTCCCATAGGTTCACACTTCCGCAGACTGCCTTTACCAGTCCTGCCTCAGAAATGCCTTCGTTCATCAATTCCAGGCAATGCTCTACAGGTACAATTTTCTTGCCCGCAGCAGTCTCCTCGGGAGTAGGAATTTTGATAAAGGTAAGATTTCCCTTGCCATCACTATCGAAAGAGGTCAACAGATAACCTTCCTCAAAAGTACGGTTCAAGTTGACTTTATAGTCCATACTCTGTCCCACTTTGCCATCTGTCACGGTAAAGTGGAAATAATAAGAACCGCCTACCTTAACCTTCACATTCAAGTCGCGCTCGGTACTTACTTCTTTCAGTTCACCTTTCTGACCATTGGTATAAGTACCCATCTGCCATTTGTAGGTCAGTTGAGACTCATCTCCATTATATCCCAATTCTGGTTTAATAACGATATCTTCACCCAAGTCAAAATTGTAAGTTGGCATGGTCGTAGCATCGTTCCCCTTGATGGTTAAAGACGGGAGAGAAGAAACATTACCCTCGGTCGTATCGTCATCTATGCAGGAAGTAAATCCCAGCGACAACAACATTGCCAAAGCCCATGTTGTGAGAATATGTCTTTTATTCATTGTCATAATCGTTTGTTTGGGTTACACACGTTAGTTCACTGTTGGCACATCCTGCCATTCTATCACATCCTTGGTGTCATTGTACATCGGAATGAGGACATACTTTGCCAGGAAGGCATCATAGAATGCCATCGGACCACCCTGCTCCATATCCTTTGCCTTGATGAAATATTCTCCGTATGTGGTAATCATCTCATCAAACACAGCCTTATTGGCCTTTGGTGCCAGTTCATAGAAATACTTAAAGAACAACTGCGCATTCTCGTAAGTGTAAACTGGGAGCGGATTAAAGGTTGCCCACCACTTCGGTCTGTCAGGATGAATATCGGAATACTTGATGGTAAAGGTATTCTGTCCTGTAGGACGCAGATCTCCATTGGCTACGATGGCAATGCGGAGCTTCTTTTCTTTCGTCAAAATCTCAGAATCCTTGTCACGCAAGAGCTTGATTTTGATCGTATCACTCACCTCATTGGCTGCCATCTCGGCACGTTCAATGGTATAGTTGACACCTTCCACCATATCTGTAGAGTCTTTCACCACTTCCAGTTCGATGCGGCGTGCCTCTGCCTTAGGAATACCCATCAGCGATACGGGAATGTCGATAATATGCGACTGCGCTATATCATAGTCAAAACTATAGGTAATGACAGAATCGGCTGTCTGCTTCTCATTCAGATAATTGAAAAATACAGAGTCAGTCTGATTTGTATCATAAACCTTATAGTCATCTTCGCAACTCACCATGAGCAAAGCCACAGCAAGAGTTGCCAACATATATATTTTCTTTCTCATAACTTTGCTTCTTTTAGTTTCGATAGTTGAACTCATCCTGAGGGATAGGGATCACATAGATATCCTCGCTGGCAGGAATAATCTTACTGTCCAGGTTGGAGATGATATCCTTGTTGAGTCGCTTCATGTTGTACCATACCTGTCCTTCGCCGAACATTTCCTTATGATACTCATTGAATATCATATCCTTGGTCAGTTGGGTTTCTGCTTTCAAGGCAGGCAAACCTCTTGAACCTGTTTCGGCATTGTAATACTCAAGAGCCTTTGGATAGTTAGTTTCCAACAAGGCTTCTGCTGCGATAAGATACAATTCTGAAACATGCAGCATGTTGATACCTGAGATGCGGGTTACCCAATCTGCAGGAACATTCTGGTTTTCTTCGATGGTATAATAATCGACAGTCTTCAGACAGCGCACATTACCAGTACCTTTCTTAAACCAATTCTTTCGGAAGTCCTGATCTATACCCGTTACATCCTGTGCATAAACCTTATCGTAAGGCATCAGATGGGTAGAACCTGACTCATCTGTATAAGGATCATAGCTGGTATAAGACTGATATCTATAGAGATAACCATTGGCTGTCTCATTATAGGTATTAGAATAAATTCCCCAAAGGGTTTCTTTTGGAGACAGTTTTCCGGCAAACAAATCCTTGATTTCAGAAGGCTCTGCCAATGGGAACTTCTTGCTTTCTATCACCAGCTGAGCATACTTGGCAGCATTCTCCATATCACCCTTCATCCAATAAACTTTCGCCAACATACCCAAAACCGCATAATAGTTGCAATGGGTCTCGCGATAGTTCTGGAACTTAAAGTACTGTTTGTTGTCACGAGGATACTGAATCTTGTCTGCTTCTTCACTCAACAGTTGCTCTGCCTCCTGAAGATCCTTCAAGATCAGTTCGTAAACCTCACCCACTTTCTTAAACTCATTCTCCTTAATAGAATAGGTGGTGGTATAAGGAATACCCTGCTTGCTCATATCGGTAGAGCAGAACAATCGCAAGAGATCGAAATGAAGGTAGGCTCTTACGGCAAGCATCTCACCCTTATAAAGGTTGTAGAGAGGCAAGTCATTAGAACGACCTTCAAGCTTTTTCAGCACATTGTTTGCATATCCGATGCTTACATACGCTCCAGCCCAAATGTTGGCAAGACGTTTCTTCAGATAGTCATTGTCATACTGGTAACGTTCTGCTGCACGCGAACCCGCATCTACATTATTCTGATCGAAATCTTGAGCCATACAGTCGGTCAGTCCCCACAACAGGTCTTTTCCATACAGAGCAGTACTTGCTTGCAAGGAACCATAAACTCCATAAATGGCAGATTCAAATCCATCGGGAGACTTGAACAAATCGTCTTCCACCTTCTCCGATTTCGGACGCACGTCCAGGAAATCGTCACAAGAGGTAAACATGGCAGCAGCAAACAGCAATGCCAGACACCATCTTGTATGATGTATGTTGAAATATTTTTTATACATATTATATCTGTCTTATTTTGTCATTGATTTCATTAGAATGTCAAACTTGCCGACATATTGATACTGCGGCTGTATGGATACGATGTACCTCGCTCATATTTTGCTGAGGTAAGACGGAAGAGATCCTCCGTACCGATACCCACATAAAGTTTCTGGATGTGCAGACTCTTCAGGAAAGAAGCTGGCACATCATACTGCAAATAGACACTTGACAGCCAAAGTTCATTGTCCTTCTCTACAAAACGGTCGGTATAGACATCAGAGCTACCGCCGTCCTTTGAGATATTCAAGTATGGCACCACATCACCTGGCCGCTTCCATCGCTCGGTAAAGGCACGTACATCACAATTGTACTTCGGATTGATACCCTCAACCTTAGAAGCACGGGTAGAATTGTACATATCGCCTCCGAAACGGTAAGAGAAGCTGGCATTCAGAGAGAAATGACGATATTTCAACAAAGAAGAGAAGCTACCTTGCAAAGTAGGATTGGTATCACCACATGACACCTGATCCTTGGAATCATACTTATAAGTATAGCTGCCATCCTTCTTGATGAAGATTTCCTTACCTGTAGCAGGGTCTATTCCGGCTGAACGAACTGCATAAATCGCTGAAGGAGATTCTCCCTCACGATACTGTGCCAATGGAGAGGTTGATACGGCGCCTGAGGAGGTCTGACCTGTCGCATTCTGTTCATTCTTACGCTTCAATGCCTCGGATATCTTATTGATGGTGGTCGTGGAGTGAAGACCGTTCCAAGAGAGGTTCCACTCCCAGTCCTTAGTCTTGATGATTTTTCCCCATAATGAGAATTCAAAACCATTACTGGTCTGCGAACCTAAGTTGGCCTTTACAGAAGTGGCACCCGATGAAGGTGGCAACGACTTGTCTATCAGCATATCACAGGTTTTCTCATTGTAGAAATCCAAGTTCACATTCATGCGATCGCCAAAGAATGATGAAGTCAGACCAATGTTGAACTTCTTGGTGGTCTGCCACTTCAAATCCGGATTGGCCATACCCATAGGGATAGCTCCTACACCGGTATATCCTAAATAAGAACTGTTATACTTATAGGTGGTTACCGCCTGATAAGAATCGAATTTCACACTACCTGTAAAACCATAACTTCCACGCAGACGCATGGTATTGATCCAACCTAATTTCTTGATAAACTTCTCATTATGAATATTATATCCCAAACCTACAGACCAGAATGGAGCAAAACGATGGTTGGCACCAAACTTGGAAGAACCTGACAGACGGTAGGAACCATCTACTACATAGCGATTCTTCCACATAAAGTTGGCAGCAAGGAATCCACCCACACTGGTAGAAAGAGACTCTGAACCAGAAGGACTGCCATTAGTTGGATAAGCAGTAGCGTATGCCAGGTCGTTCTGATTATCATTCAAGAAACCAGTTGCACGCATCGTACTTGACTTGCCGTCCGAACGCTTGATTTCACCTCCGAGATTGAGGGTCAACATCGTTCCGTCCTTATCAAAATTATGAATGTAGTTACCAATCAACTTGGCTGCCCATTGCTCAGAACTGCTATTTCCCAATGTATAAGAACCCTTCTCCTTCAATACCGTCGTATTGGTATAGAGATTAGACTCTGGTGAGGTAAACGAATCTGTAGTACCCTTGCTGGAAGTATATGAAACCTGACCTGTCAGATAAAGGGTTGGCAGGATATTGTAACGCGCATCCAGCGAAATCTCCTCGGTTCTTGTCTCCGACTTTCCAAAACTGCTCAATGATGCCTCGTAAAGAGGATTGTTCATATCATAAGAGAGACTACGACGCAAATTGCCATACTCATCATACGGAGAATCATAAGGATTACAACGCAGATAATCAGAGAAACTTCCATACTTGGAATCATGAGTATTCAACTGGTCATGGGATGCACGCAAGGTAAGAATCAGATCTTCTACGGCAGTATAAGACAGATAAATACTCATACCATAGCGCTTACGACCATCATCCTTCATCACACCCTGAGTATTGGAATAATTGGTGTTTACATTATAATCCAAGCCTGAGCCACGTCCGGAAATGGAGAGCGAATGATCATGAGAGAAACTGTTGCGGATTGGCTTTGATTTCCAGTCGGTATTCTGACCGCTGCTTACCAATGCTAATTTCTCATAATAACTCTTGTCCAAACTTCCATCCGTGGATGTATAAAGACCTGCCAACTTCTCCAACTCGAGTTTCTGGGCTGCATTACAGTAATCATAACTGCTCAAGTCAGCAAAACTCAACTGTGGAGTAAAGGTATAGCGAATACGGACTGGAGACTGGCTCACACGCTTACGCTCGATAACGATAACACCATTGGCGGCATTCTCACCATAAAGTGCAGTTGCCGAAGCATCTTTCAGGATATCTACACGCTCGATATCATGAATATCTATATCATACAAAGCCGTCAGACTCTGCTCTACACCATCAATCACAACCAAAGGGGCATTCAATCCCACCTCATTATTGGTAGCCAAGGAAGTAGTACTACGAATCACGAGGTCTGGCACACTATTTGGGTTAGAACCGGCAGCATTATTCTGCTGGATATTAAGACTTGGATCAAGCGTAGCCAAGCTCTGCATGATATTGGTTGGTGAAATCGACAGGATGTCATCGCTGGTAATCGTCTTGGCTGCACCCGTAAAGGTTTGCTTCTTTCGGGTGAAATAACCATTTACCACGACATCGCTGATCTGCTTCGAGTCATTCTTCATCACCACCTTCATGTTATGGCCTGCCTTGACAACCAAGGTTTCCATTCCCACATAAGAGAAGGAGAGTTTCTGACCTTTCAGGGATACAGACTGGAAATTGAATTTTCCATTCACATCCGTGATTGTTGCTACATTGGCGCCTACAATACGTACCTGTACGCCAATCAGCGGCTCGTTATCTTCTTCAGAATAAACGACACCACTGATACTATTGGCTGTTTGGCTACCATCATTCACGACAATGGTAACCCCATTGCCCTGCGCTTGCAGAGCAATAGGAGTACCAGCCGCCATCATAGCCATCAATAAGTATTTTTGCATTTACTATAATGTATTGGTAAATAATCTATTTTTTTCTAATATATAAGAGGGGCATTACTTGATAATTACCTTACTTGATAACCACCTTCTTGCCACCAATGATATTCAATCCCTTTTGAGGAGCACGCAATTTCATACCCTGAAGATTGTAAACTGCGTTGTCTTTGTCTGCTTTGTCAACTACAAGTTGCTGTACACCATTTGATGTATTTTCTGTGTATTGATAAGAAACGGATGTCTGAGCTGCATTCAACAAAGATGTGTAGGTATATTTACCGTCAGCTGAAAGAACTGCACCTGTTGTATATTGCTCAGCAGAACCAGCTGTCAAACCTGTAGCAGAAGCCATATCTGCAGTAAAGTTCAATGGTGTAGAAAGAGTAGAAGGAGAATAAAAATCTTTTTTGCTTGCAACACCACCATAAACACTCAACTGAGTTCCATCAATAGCAAAGCCTGAGAACTTCTCCTCGTTATCATCACCTGCAGACTTCTCGTCATAACCTGAAGCCAAAGCCTTCTGTACAGAAAGATCACTCTTCTTCAAACTGACGAAGAAAATATCTGTATTACCTACAGCCTTTACCTTGGTATCAAATGGGAAGGTCTGGATAAAGCTACCACCAATATAAAGGTCATCTCCCTTGACTGTCAAAGAAGCAACTCCAGGCTCTACCAAGCCAGAACCTCCAAACGAATAAACTCCATCATAAACCTTAGCAGAACTTGTGTTATTACTCAAATTAACGCTTGCTACATAGAAAGCATTAATACCACCTGCGTATTTAAAAGAAGGCTCATCTTTCACCTCGCCATTTACCTGAAGGGCAGCCTTAGAATAAAATCCATTCACAGAGGCAACCAGATACAGGTTTGAACCATCGCTGGTCATCTTGGCTGACTTGGCATCAATTCCCATATATGAAACATCTGTATAGTTACCTTTACCACCAAACACAACAGGGAAAGCCTTAGCCTGCATGGTCTCTGCATCCAATTCCACTGCTACGAAATCGGCATCAGAACCAACACCCATTCCATAGTTACTCATATTCCAAGTACCAGAAGTAACCTTGACATCACCTGCAGCATTAGACAAGACATCGGTAAAGATCAAACCTGCATACAATTTGCCGTCAGCAATAGCCAAACTATTCAATTTGCAATATACCTTGTCTCCCTGAGAGTATTGATCAAACTTCTCAACCATTTCGGCATTAGGAGTAGAAACAAAGGCATAAGCAGCTAAAACCTTTCCTTCCTTGCTGATATGTGCAACAAAGGCATTAGTCTTTTCAGCATTTTCAGATTTCTTACCAGCCAATGTAATACCACCCAAAGTAATCTTCTCATTGAAATCACCACCAATATAAACACCACCTTCATTATCTGCAAGAATAGCATTGATGATACTACCACTCTTGATATCTACCTTCCAAGTAGGAGTGTTAGGCAATTTAGGAGAAGACATAGCAACAAAAGAACCTAAAGACTGACCATTGATCATAGTACTTGTCACAACGACATTCCCTTCAGAAGTAACAGCCATAGGAGTAGCAATCTGGGAATAACCCTTCATAATAACATTGTCAAACTTCAATTCTCCTTGAGTTTGAGAAGTCTGAGCTGAAACATGTGAAACAGAACAAAACAGCATAGCAGCTGCGAATAGTGTAGCAAATTTCATACGCTAATGTTGTTAAAAATAAAAAAATCCGATTTATCGGGATACAATTCTCTCTCTTTCCTGTTCAATAGAATGTGAAAACAAATATTGATCAAGAAATTGCCACAAAGTTAAAAAATATTTTAGAAATAAAAGCATAAAAATGCAATTTTCTTAAAAAAAAGTAAGAAAAATAACAATATATGCTTA
>ENA-OPFG01001353-OPFG01001353.1-human-gut-metagenome-genome-assembly--contig:-NODE-1353-length-12838-cov-3.101541_pt1 | contig 12838 bp, 18 predicted proteins | sample MGYA00241304_ERZ501542 | MGnify/ENA primary metagenome ERZ501542 (study PRJEB25962, sample SAMEA2042427) | human gut metagenome | biome: human gut; feature: human-associated habitat; material: faeces...
CAGAGCCCGCCCCGTTGTCGTTAAGCTGCGTCTTCCGTGAAGGTCACAGCGCCGCCAGCGCCCTTGGTCACAGTACCCAGGGTACGGTCGCCGCCGTAGGTGATTTCGGTGGCAATGTTCAGGTCGCCACCGCCATCGCCGCCGATGCTGGTCACAGCCACGGCGCAGCCGGAATAGCGCTCGGCGAACTTTGCCTGGCCGCTGGTGGCGTAGAAATGGGCGATGAGCATATCCTGATTGGAGAGCGCCTGGGCGTCGTGGTCCTTGACGGACAGATTCCAGAGCTTCACCGCCGCTGCGTCGCCCGCATCCAGTGGAATGGGGTCGAACGTCTGCGTAATGGTAGGTTTCTTCATGGTCGTAAAGGTGTTACCAAGAATGTCCCGCTTGCTATCCTGGCTCCAATCCATTTCCGCCGTGGAATCCTCCACTCGCTTACCGATGGCGCTCCACACGGGTGCGGAGGTGGTGCCAGTATTCAGGTATGCAATGAGGAGTTCCCGGGCGATGGTCTGGCCGGAAGTAGTGTTAAATTCCAAATCAGCCATTATACATTCACCTCGTAATTCATTTTCATAAGGATTTGATGGTCCTCGTCGCCGTTCTCGTACATAGCAAAGAGCGACGATCTGGTGGTGGGCTCAATGCGGATTACGTGCTTTCCCTCGCCAATAAACGGGTCATCGTTCACGCCTCCGAACAATTCTGCCCAATCACCGAGAGCGTTTAAGAGTTCATCCGCCTTTAGCCGCTTGTCGTTGCTGTTGCCGGGCTTTACCCGGTAAATCACCTTGAATTGATACTCCGCCTGGTATCCGCCCAGAATGTACCGCTTGACGATGTACGCCGCCTGGATGGTGGAAAGCGCCATGCATTCCGTATCAGCGGGAAGAAATTCGAAGCGGATCAGGTCAACCGGCTTGTCCGGAAAGGTGTTAAGCCAAACCAGAAGCTTGCGGGATACCTGGTCTTCCTCTGCCGCCGATACCGCCTTTTTAACCTGTTCCATACTTCTTCACCGCCTTTTCCGCTACACGGAGCCATTTATCGAGATTTTGGGCTTTGGACGCCTCAAACCAGTGGGATTGCGCTTGCGGATGCACAGTCTGGGTGAAAACCAAATTTCGGTCCGTCACAACCTTTGTTCCACCTTCGGGGGCGTATGTGCTTCCGGTGTTGGGATCCACCATGACTTTTCCGTAGTACAGAAATCTGGCATAAGGGCCGGGGTACACAATCATATTTCCGCTTCCAGGGCCAAAATCGGTCTTAGTAAATCCCTCAATGTGCGCTCTGTTTGCAAGGCTTTTAGCTTGAGACGCCGGGACATACGGATCGGTATCCGTCAAAACTTGGACGGCGAGCGCATGTTCTGCTTTACCGCATCCCTGCGCCAGCTTTTCCTTGATGGCGTCCATGCCTTCCATGTAAACGGAAAACTTTACGCCCATCATTTGCCTCCGACTTCCCAGTGCCGCATGTCGTCGCTACCATAGTCCATTTCGTCGACTTTGGTGACGTTGTAGCAATCATCATGGAATCGCACGACATCCAGATTGTCGGAAACAAATTCGCCCTTCACAAAAATGGTTTCTTGCCCATTTCCATTGTAGGAGAGCGTCCACATGCCGGATTTATCAGCGGCGGCGTTAAACGCCTGTGGCTTGGAATAGGTCTTGGCGGCCTTCGTCTTCCCATCCACCGCTTCCACAAAGAAGGGGATATAGAGGTTTACGGCATCGGCGCCTTCCAGGCCGCTTTTCCGGACGTTTGCAGCCTTTGAGGCCTGCAGCATCACGTCACGAAGGATCGTGATATAGGCCTGCTCTGTTTCTTCCAGCGTCGCCGGGTCCGTTTCCCGGACGATGTTGTAGATCGTTACAACGTGGGGAGCGTACATCCGCAGCCTCCTCCCCGATAAAGCAGCCCAGTATGGGCAAGGTACTCATTGCACGTTGCCGCTAGCAGCTTTTTTGCCCCGTCCGTTACGTTGATTGCGGCCAACGCAGATTCTCCCCCGGTTGCCAAAGTGCGAGAATACCCACCTACCGTTTCGCTTTTCACGCTGTCTCCGTTTGCTGCTTCTACCATTTTTGCGGCGGCAAGCGCCTGTGCCGCTTCGATGACAGCATACTTGTCAATGAGTGCGCAGCAGCACATTTTTACAGCGTCCAAATCAGCGTTATCTTTCGCCTTGTTGCGAGTGTAATAATCGAGGAAGGAGCTGGCCCGAACGGATAGCCGGGGAAAATCCTCATCTTTTGCGGCAGTCCCACAATAAGTGCAGGAGTAATACTCATAGTCGGCGTAAATCATACGGGTCAGCTCCTTTCAGGTCAGGAAACGGTGACGGTAGCGGTGCCGGTCTTGCTGCTGTCCTGCTTGGACTTGGCAGTTACGGTGATGCTGGTGGAAGTCTCGTTGGAGGCCACAGTCAGAACGCCATCCTCGGAAATGGAGGACTTAGCGCCATTCTGGCTCCACTCAACGTTCTCGCTCACGATGCCATCACCGGCCACAACGGCGGAAAACGCCTTCTTGTCGCCCTTTGCCATAGTGGCGGTAGCGGGAGAAACGGTCACAGTGGACACGGTGCCCGCCTTGCCATAAACGGAGAAGGGGAAGGGGTCGGTAATGTCGGCGTTGTAAGCGTTGATGGGGTTGGCGATCTCCCAACCCAGACGCATGACGGCACGGAGAGCTACCATGTCGTTCTGCATCAGGTTGTAGGTAATGTCCTTAGTGCTGGGATCCTGGATAACGCCCTCGGTGAAAATCTTGAAGGTCATATCCTGCCGGATGGCATAGACCAGCTGGCTCCAGTCGCCCACGATCATTTGGGCCTGGGTGGGGTCGAAAGCGCCATTCATGGGGAAGTACATGTCCATGCCGTCCAGGCCGTAGCGGGTAGCGCCCTGCATGTCAGACTTAAAGATGGGCTGCCCGGTGGTATCCTTCAGGCCACGGAGCTTGCCACGCATCTGGATAGCGGACATAACGCCGTTGGGGTTAAAGCCGTCCAGCTCAACCTTATCGATCAGTCCGTTTTCTCCCATGATGTCGTCGAAAACGCTGGTGCCGACGGGAACGCCATTGCCAGCGGCGATAGCGGAAGGCACAACGCCGTTACGCCAAGTGCTGGGCTTGTTGGTGCCAAACAGGATAGCGGCATCAATGACTTTGCCAAAAGCCTCGGTCAGGCGAGGACGGACCTCGCCCCAGATGTCGTAGTCAGAATCGTCGAGGACGGCCTCAGGGATGGGGACGATGACGGCGATTTCCTCGGCGTAGATTTTCTTCTTGTCCCACGCCATCTTAGTGGTCTGCTTCCAGGCGTCACCAGCACCGCTGTCAGTGGCCTCGCCGTTGATAAAGTAGGCGGAGGGCAGAGCGTCAAGGACGTTGATGGTCTGGGTCTTGCTGGACATGTTTGCCAGGCGGCGGCCCATACGCAGGACGGCGCTCTCAGCAATAGCTCCCTGCATAATCTCACGAGTTACGGGCTCAGGGATCAGGCCGGAAAGTGCGGAACGATCAATAGTTGCCATATTCTTTCTCCTTACTTCACTGCGCTGCGAATCAGACTGTTCATCGCAGCATTTACGTCAATTTTCTTCTCACCGCCGCCAGCAGGGGCCGCCCAGTCGATTCTTACCTTCTGGCGATTTTCGGTAAGCTGGTCCACCGCCTGCTCAAAGGTGGTCTTGTCGTCCACCATTTTCAGAGCCTTAAATGCAATAAACTCAGCTTCTTCGCCAGTCAGGCCCTTGGAAAAAACGTACTTGTCTCGCTTCATCTGCTCAATTTCCGCCTGTGCGGCGGTCAGAGCGGACTTGCTGTCGGCAAGCTCCTTGTCTCTCTTGGCCTGGCGCTCCTGTTCGGTCTGCTGGCCCTCTCTCCATGTGCGGTATGCGGCGATCTCTTCTTCGCTGGGGATACCCTTCATCGCCTTTGCGAGGCGCTTGCCAATCATGGCGTCTACTTCTTCCTGCGTGAAGGTCTTCGCAGGTGTCGGCTCCGGTACGGGGGCCGGGTTCGGATTGGGGTTGTTAATGGGTTCGCTCATTTGATTTACCTCCGTTTATTTCCTGGGCCGTCGCCCAGCGGTTTAACGCCTCTCGGCAAGTGTTGATAAAACAAAAGAGCCAACCACCAAGAAAATCTCAGTAGTTGGCTCATCGTGCCACTTCCTCGCGCTCAATTGCGCTGCGGGAATGTATTTACTTTTTCAGCTCTTCCGCTTTGATGATCTGTGCTTTTACGCTGCCATCCTTCATGCATTTTAACTGCACCCGGCAACCGGCGGCAAGCGCCCGTTCAATGGCGGCTTTTAGCTTATCGTCGATCATGCAAGTACCTCAATTTCATTGGGGCTTACATCTGAGAGTTCAACTCTTGCGCCATCGTCGCACAGAATAACGATACGGTATTGGATCACTCGAATTGCGTTGCGTGAACCGTCACGAAGCACATTTACAGCAGAATCAATTTCGAGAACAGTTCCTTTATAGTTCCTGACTTTAACCTTCATGTAAGCACCTCGATACTTTCAATTTCGTCTTGGTAAAAAGACTTGATTTCGCCGCTGTCCATTTCGATGTCAATGCTATCCTCGACATCTTCTGTTTCTTCGGCATCCAAAACCATAATGACCTTCCCAATAAACCAATTCCCATCCGCCGTTTTCAACTTTATGCGTGGCAACGCATTAGCATATTCCCATACATTAACCATGTTAATCCTCCTGGGGAACCGTTGGAACGATGTGCGCCCCTTTTTTTGAGTAAATAATCATAATTCGCTTTGTGTCGTGGAATGCATCGCTTTCATAATATTGCCCAATCACCCGATCCACGTTCGTATACTCTTTGATTTCCAAAGAACCATCTTTTCTGGTCTTTATGGCTATAGTTCCAGTCCCAGTATATCTTCCTAAGATTTCCTGCGCTTCCTGCGCCGTAATGGTCATAATGCTCTGCGGCGTCTGTCCCTTCGCAAGTCTCTGCGCTCTGTACCGTTCAAATTCTGCCGTCCCTTCGATGTGCCGCGCCTGAACCTGTGGCCTGATTTTCGTAGAGATTTCGCCGCTGGTTATTCTTGCGTTAAGTATAGCAGTATTTTCCTTATTTTGCAACGCTGCTTCTGCATCACGCCGCGCTTTTAGCGCCTGTGCGGCAGCGTCGCTTTTAGCGTCACCGTACAGCACCTTCAACCGTTCCGGCTGCTCCGGCAGGCCCGCCGCCTTGCTGAACTCCCGGTATTTGGCGTTCAGGCGGCGCAGTTTAATATTTGCTGCACGCGCATCATCGGTTAGCCCCGCATCTTTATACGCGTTTTTGATCCGCTTCTGCTTGCGTATGGTGCGCTCTATACGGCGCTGCATCTGCGTGGCCTCGTATGCGGTATATTTCTTACCGTCGTACTCGCAGCCTAAGCCGTCATCGATATGGGCAAGTTGATCGTCGGTATATGTGCGTTCAGATACGCCCTCCACCCAGGGATAGCGCCGGTGACGGCAGTTAGCGCCCTCCAGACCATCGACATATCCCAGACCGCACACTTCGTAAATGCTTGGGTAAATGTCGCCGCTGCGGGTGGAATAAACCTTGCCCTGCCAGTCTTTGTGCGAGGACCACGGAGACGGCCCCGGCACATCACGGGCACCCGCATGGGCGGACACCTCGTAATAAGGCGTTTCCAAATATTCGGCGGATTGCTCGGTATACTTGGCGCAAATTTGGTTTACGCCAGTCATCACGGCTCTGCGGGCGGCTACGTCGATTTGATCTCGATGCCCGCTTTTGTAGTCAACCACTTTCAAGCCACTTTCCGCCAGCTGCTTTACAGCGGTTTTGATAGCCTGGTTGTAGCTGATAGCGCCGCTCTGAATTTGCATCACAGCATTATCGAGCGCCCATTGGTACGCTTTGGCCGGTGGGAGCATCGTGCGCCCGGCGTCTACCAAAAATCCCATGGAGGCCGTCAAGTTTCGGAATGTATCCAGCGTTTGCCGCCTGATCGTATCCACCATAGCGGCGTCCACCAGCGTTTCCGGCTGCGTGATGTGCGCTAGATCAATCATTTCGGTGTAGTATTTTTGGTTGCGCTCTACTACATCGTCTAGCAGCTTTTTGAGTTTTTTCTCGCTGATACCGGAAGTTTGGCGGATGGCCTTTTCGATCTCTTTGAGATCAATACCGTGCGCCCGTAGCGCCCGGATATCCTGCACCGTAACTTCGTTGAGTTGATCGGCGGCTTTAAGCCGGGAGCAAATTTCCCACAACAGCTTATCCTCGAGTCCACGGAAAAGTTCTGCGAGTTCTTCAGGGAGAGCGTCGAGCAGCTCGGGCGTAAATGGATAGCGGGCCATTATTCGACCTCATCCTGTTTCTCGTCCACCAGCTCTTGCAGCTTCGGAAGCATTTTCCTTGCCGTCGCTTCGTCTTCCCCATACCATTTCATTCGGTATTCAACAAGGCTCATGGCTCCCATGCTTACATCCTGCCGGTCCTGCGCCCGCTCGCTTTCGGTATCGGTGATAATCGAATCGTCGAAATTAACCGTAATCACTACATTTTCGTTGAGCCCCGCGTTCATTGCGGTATTGCCCAGCCGCAGGATCACGCGGCACAGCTCCACAAGCGCCTGCCGCAACACGATTTCGTGTTTTCTGATTGTGCTGAACATGGTGCTGTTTTCACTGATAACCTGTGTCGCCGTGGCCATGCTATTGCCGTTAAAACGGTAATAGGTTTCTCCAAAGCCGCACTTGCTAGATAAAAGGTTTAGCTGATCTTGCAAGCCCACATTGAGCTTATCTGTGCGGAGCTGCGGGGAAATGGGCTCAACAACGCTTCCTTGCCGAGCATCTTCTTCCAGGAGATAAAACCGGCGATCATGGGAATCGAGAGACGGCTTCCCATCCTCCCACCTGGTAGCGGGCATTTTTACCGCAAGTAACAGAGGGCCGTTTTCAAACTCGTTGACGTAGCAATCATAGGCGCTATCCACGCCACGAAGTACATCAATTGCGTTGGCAAACACGGGGATTCCCGTCGGGAGAAGGTAATTGAAATTGTTGGCGATGTTAGGACGATCAATCACAAACTGCCGCTTATCGCTCCCGGTATGTACCACGGGCGGAATGCGCTCAAACCCGGGGACATCCGTCAACGCAATATCGGACAGGGTTTCGTTTTCGTAGCGGTAAATGCTGTTTTCGATGACGTACAGGCCGTTTGCGTCTTTCCGATGAATCTGAAGATACAGGTAAGTCTTACCATGCACCGTCACCACGCTATCAAAGGCACACTCAGAAATAAAGCCATTCCGCCAAGCCAGAGGGAAGATATGCTCAATGGTAACGTAATCCAGCTCAATTCCGGTCGCTTCACCGGGGATTGGCTCGCCATCGCTGCGGACGCTCTGTCCAATCACTCTCGGGATATAGGCCACCGTGCCAAGAGCGGATTTCATCTCCTGCATTTCGTTGGCCTTAACGGAAAAGTTATTCTCCGTCAGGATGCGATCAATAAATTCCTGTTCCTTCTGCCCTTCCAGCGTGATCTGGACTTTTTCGTTCATCAGAAGGTTCGCCCAATCCTCGCAAACCTTTTTCCCCATGCCAAGCGTCGCACGCTCGCAGTTTACCCAATCATGGCCGTTATAGCGCTTGTAGCGGTGAAACCCCTTGACATTGCCCTGATACCAGGACTTCCACACATCAACCTGTGTGTAAAACTCCTCGGGAATCGTTGTATAGCCAAGCTGTTTGAGTTTTTCGATTACCGTCATGCGATAACTCCCATTCTGCGGCTCACAGGCTCTAAAGCGTACCGGGTAGCATCAATCAAATGGTTGTTGGCGTCCGGGTAGCCGCTGATAATGTCGCCGTCTTTGTTTCTCTCGTATTCATACCCCACAAACTCGTCGTAAGCGTGCGGGGTACGCTTTCTATCAATCACGATGGTTCTGCGTTGCAGGAATTTCATGCCATACTCTACAGAGCCGGGGCCCTTAATGGCCTCAAACGCCGGAAGGCGCATCGCCCTGAAGTCCGCAACGCTTTTAGGCTCTGCGCTATCGCAGATAAGGCGAACGTCGTTGTATCCCTTGCGAAGGATCATTTGGGCGCTCTGCTCGTTCGAGAGCTTGTTCTCGTAAATCTCGTCCAGTAGATAAATGGTTTCCCTCGCCCGATCATAATGCAGCCGAATAAAGGCAAACGGGTCAGGGAAATAACCCCAGTCAACGCCCTGGTAAATATGATCAAAAGAGGAAATTTCTGCGTCCGTGATTTCCTGCAGCTCCAATTTATCAAAGACGTTTCCGCCAGTGCCCACCGGAATCCCCAGATACTCGTGCTGATACGCCCGCTCGTCTGTCTCTTTTAGGTGCTCCGCCTCATCAATAAACTGCTGCCCCAGCCATTCCGGAGGCGCTTGTAAGTACGTTGATTTATGGCATAGCCGGTCCGGGCGATCTTCAAGGCTATCCTTGTTTGCCCAGTTATCACGTGAAATAGGTGGGTTATAGCTTTCAAAATTCCAAAACACCGAGCCACCACGCATGGTCGACTGTAAAATGTTTCGGATTTCAGCGCGCCCGGCAAACTGGTCTTTTTCCTCAAAGTGCGTCACGGCGATATAGCCAAACGGCACTTTGATGGATTTGATCTTCATGGGATCGTCAGCGCCGCGAAACATGATTTTTTGGCCGGTCGGCTTATAGATTAGCTCCATCGGCGAGACTTTGGCTTCCCAATACGCCGCCATGCCCAGCTCACCGATTGCCCAAATATACTGGGCGTACACGCTATCGCGGATCGTGTTTGCTACCTTGCGCAGAACAAGTGCGTGCGTGCCGGGATTGCTGACCAGCAAAAGCGGAACAATAATTGATACTGCGGAAGATTTCAACGAGCCGCGCCCGCCGCTAAAATCGTAATGCGTATGACCGTGGTGGAACACGTCATGCGCCACGTCGTAGAACGCAGAGCCGATTTTTTCAGACAGGCGGATGTCAGACATCAATTATCACCTTAACACCCTCTGTGTTGATGTTCTGTTCCACAATATCCTTTTGGTCGAGGTACTGTTTCCCGAGCCAAATGGCCATATTTGCATTCTTTTCAGCCAATCGCCACTGGCTCCGCCGCAGTGAAATTTTCCCCGCTCCACGCTTTTGTTTAAATACCTCGGAAAAATTGGCATGATAGGTGCGTTTGCACCAGCTATCCAGCGTTTTGTCCGTTACGTCAAACCAGCCGCAGATTTCCTCAAGCGTGCATTGCAGGCCGCAGAGGTTCTCGAATTGCTTCTGGTCTATTTCCTTTCTTGGCCTTGCCATACGCGCCCTCCTTTCTCTTCTGGCGTTTGATAAACTTCTCCATGTCCCGTTTTAGGTGCGGACTATTTGTTTTTGCAATGATCGCCTGCGCTTCTTCAATCGTCATGCAGGAGCACCGCTTTCTTCCCGGTAAACTTCTCCCACCGGTCAACAATGACGTCGGCATACTTCGGATCATACTCCATGCAGAAAGCGTGTCGACCATTCTGCTCCGCTGCCATGATCGTTGTGCCGGAGCCAGCAAACATGTCGAGCACATTCTCTCCCGGCTTGCTGGAACACTGCATCTGGTAGTCAAACAGCTTAATCGGCTTCATGGTCGGATGCTCCGCAGACTTTACCGGCTTATCAAAATTCAGGACGGTTGTCTGTCTGCGGTTCTTAAAGAAGTAGTGCTTCTTGCCTTCCGTCCATCCGTAAAGGCAAGGCTCGTGCGCGTCCTCTTCAATCTCATTCTCGCCATACAGGCAAGGTTCATGTTTCCACTGGAAATCCTGTCTCCCCATCACAAGAGAATTCTTCACCCAAATCAGGCACTGCCGGACGCGAAGCATCGCATCTCTGCACGCCCCACGGAAGTTATACCCTTCGCTATCTGCGTGCCAGATGTAAAACGGTGCGCCAGGTTTCATGACCATCGCCGCATTGGAAAACGCATCCGTCAGAAACCGTCTAAACGCCGTATCCTCCATGTTGTCGTTCTTAATCTTTCCGGCGGTTCCCTGATAGTCCACATTGTACGGAGGGTCGGTGAGCAGCAAATCCATTTGTGCCCCCCCCACGAGCGTCTGTACGTCTGTCAAAGACGTACTGTCTCCGCACATCAGCCGATGGTCGCCAAGCTGGTACACATCGCCCAGTTTGCTCTTTGGCTCTGCCGGCAAAACAGGATCGTAGTTGTCCTCTACGACTGACGTGTCAAGTTCATCTCGCAATCCCCAATCAAAATCAAAAGCAGACAGGTCAAGACCAGGCAGCTCCTCGGCCAGCAAATCAAAGTCCCAATCGCTCTCGTTGCTCTTGTTATCCACCAACCGCAGGGCGTTCACCTGCTCCGGTGTCAGATCGTCCACACAGACGCACGGCACTTCTTCCATGCCCAGCTTCTTTGCAGCCAGAGCGCGGCAGTGGCCGATAACAATCACGCCGTCACGGTCAATCACAATCGGCTGCACAAATCCGTACTGCTTGATGCTCTCCGCAACGTTGTTGATTTGCCTCTTATCATGCTTTTTTGCGTTAGTCGCATACGGAACAATGTCCGCAAGCCGCCGTTTTGTGATTTCCATGCCTTCCTCCTGTTTTGCTACCAGCCCCCGCCCCTTGGCCTTACATAGCAGACTTTACCCGCCCCGAGGGGCTACAACGCCGCACTCAAGGCAGCGGCCTTCCTCTTTTGGCACAGACGGCAGGACTTGAACCTGCATATCTGGGAGTCAAAGCCCCATGCCTTACCATTTGGCTACGCCTGTGTATGTCCCCGCTGGGCCACATCGTTGAGAGGTGCGCGGGGTTCTGTGCCGCATGAGAAGTGCGACCTCTCGGCCCTGATCGTTGGGCTGCATCGTGCGTGCGGCATATTCCCGTGCGGCAGAAGGAGGACGGACCGCCGCACGGGCGACAGAAAGGGAAGTGGGAGGTGGAAGGAATATCCTCCCATCTCCCACTGTAACACAAGTCAATGGCTTTTTAAGGCCAACTTTTAATCCAAGAGCCCTCTTTTTCTGGCGACCAGAAGGATAAACTCCGTATGCCACCGGCGGGCGGTACGCTCTGAGCAATGCACTTCCAGCGCAGCTCCCTCCAAGGTATGCGTCCGCTCCCAGAACACGATCCGCACAAGCCAGATACGCTCCTTGCCGCCATTCATGGCTTCCGTCTGCTCTACTGCTTCCCGGACCGCCTGATACTCCGCGATCTGGGAGGCGGTCGCCGGGGTAAACTTCCCTCCGTTATACTGCCGGATGATCGCTTTGACATATCCCCACCAAGGATATCTTGGCTTGCTCATGTACACCTCCTCAGTACGGCTTTTTCCGCTTATTGGGCGGCAGTTTGTTTTTTTTGCGCCACTTCCACACAACGCAACCGGAGCACTCAGCCTCTTCGCCGATCTCCCGATCATTCATTCCCTGCTCGTACAGCTTCCGCACTAAATCAAAGTCAATTGGCGCCCGAACAACCTTCGGTGGTTTCTCAACCCTTTTCTTCTTCGGCTCAAAAAATGGGCAATCGTCCGGGTCCGCCACCGTTTTAATCTCCACTCCGTTTGGCAAAACCTTTTTCACGATTTTGCAATGGCCGGTATTTTTCAGGCGATCGCAGTATCCGGCGTAGCCGCTGAGGTTGCGATGGATACACCCTTTGCATTTAATCGCCATAGTACGCCTCCATATACGCCAGGACATTGGAGGCATAGGCGCTTTTCCCAGGCTTTCCGCTGTTGTAAGCCGTCAGTGCCTTTTCCAGCGGATATTTCCCCAGGAGCTCCGCCAGATAATCGCAGCCCACCCGGAAATTGCCGTAGGGGTCCGTTAGGTCCGTCACGCCCAAGCGGGCCATCCGGTCCTCGTGCCAGCGCCGCTGTACCTGCATATAGCCTACGCTGCGCCCATCGTCGCCCGTGACATTGCGAAACTCCGTCTCCTGCCGGATCACGGCCAGGGCCAGCTCATAGGGGATCCCGGTCTCCTCGCAAGCCGCCCGAAGAAATGCTTGGGTATCGCCGTCGAGCGGCACATCCTCCCGGAAGTATCCGGATGCGTAAAGCGCCGCTTCGATGTACTCGTTCTCAGAATCCTCCTCGGGCTCTGCCTCAATCGCATATTCCGTGCGTTCCTCCGCCTCTTCCGTGTGATTTTCCGTGCGTTCCGTTTCTTCAGCGGCTTTGGCGGGCCAGAAAAGCAACAGACCCACCACAAACACAATCCATACGATGTATGCTATCTCCCAAACATTTCGTTTCATTTTTTCGCCAGCCTTTCCATGGCATGCCGGATTACATCGCCGCCGTAGGAATTTTTAGTAAGCTCCAAAAACTCTTCCAGCGTCATGGCTCCGTTCTCCACGTCGATCCCGTGATCTTTGGCAAACGCTTTCCGCCCCATATCGCAGCTCCCTGTGAGGCGATGATGCCAATCATAAAAATGCTGGTTGGGGTATTTCTTCCCGCACTCGGTTTCGGCCAGAAAAGCGCTGATTCTATCCTCTTCCGACATATCCTCAAAGAGCTTATCCCGCAGGGCTTCCATTGCTTCCCGCAGCGTTTCTCCGTGGGCAAACAGATTTTCTTGCTTTACCACATAGCACGGTGTGAGCGTTAAATCACCATTGAGGATTGCCCCATGAGCAACGTTCCCACGAATGGAATAAATCAGCGTAAGCGTCCCGTCAATTTGATGAACATTTTTGCCATCGACCTGAGTAACGCCCGAGCCATCGCCCGAGCCCGAGTCATCGCCCGAGCCCGAGCCATCGCCCGAGCCCGAGC
>ENA-OPFG01001362-OPFG01001362.1-human-gut-metagenome-genome-assembly--contig:-NODE-1362-length-12782-cov-4.588513_pt1 | contig 12782 bp, 10 predicted proteins | sample MGYA00241304_ERZ501542 | MGnify/ENA primary metagenome ERZ501542 (study PRJEB25962, sample SAMEA2042427) | human gut metagenome | biome: human gut; feature: human-associated habitat; material: faeces...
TGCCGATAGCGGCAAGCTTAACGTTAGCCAGGGCGCGGGCATCCTTCTTAGCTGCGCCCAGACGCTCGAAGAAGTAATCTACGCCGTTAGCGCTGGTGAAGACAAGCCATTTGTAGTCGTTGATGTTGGCAATAGCATTATCCAGCGGAGCGTAATCTGCTGCTGGAACAATTTTGATTGCCGGAGCTTCGATAACCTTGGCACCCTGTGCTTCCAGCTTTTTGGTGAGAGCGCTTGCTTGTGCACGTGCGCGGGTAACGATAACGGTTTTGCCGAAGAGAGGCTTGTTATCAAACCATTGCAGCTGCTCACGCAGGCGTACAACCTCACCGACGAGGAAGATAGCAGGCGGCTTCATGCCGGTTGCCTTAACGTCAGCGGCAGCTTTGCCGAGGGTGGTAATCAGTGTGCGCTGTTCTGGATGAGTGCCCCAACGGATAACGGTTGCCGGGCAGTCGGCGCTGCGGCCGTTAGCGATGAGCTCACGGCTGATTTTTTCGATGTTTTCTACACCCATGAGGAAAACGAGGGTATCAACAGAGGTTGCCAAGCCTTTCCAATGGATAGTGGATTCGCCTTTAGTGGGATCCTCGTGGCCGGTGATAACAGCAAAGGAGGTTGCCACATGGCGATGGGTAACAGGGATACCTGCATATTCGGCAACTGCGATAGCACTGGTTACGCCGGGAACGAATTCAAACGGGAGTCCTGCTTCACGCAATTCGATGGCTTCTTCGCCACCGCGGCCGAATACAAAAGGATCGCCGCCCTTCAAACGTGCTACAACCTTGCCTTCGGCAGCCAGTTTTACCAGCAGCTTGTTGATATCAGGCTGGCGCATGGTGTGGTTAGCGCTGGCCTTACCAACGTAAACCATTTCTGCATCCTTGCGGGCGAAGGCCAGGATACGCGGATCTGCCAGACGGTCATAAACAACAGCGTCTGCAGTCTGCAGACATTCCTTAGCCTTGAGTCCCAAAAGTCCCGGGTCGCCGGGGCCTGCACCGATTAAATATACTTTACCTTGTTTCGTCATAATGTCACTCTCCTTAAAGAATTGAGGCCAGAATTTCCTGACCGCCGGCAGCCAACATTTTTTTGCCAAGCTGTTGACCGAGGCTGACAGCGTCATCAGCCTTGCCGTTTATTGTATCACGCAGAATAGTGCTGCCGTCCAAGGCAGCAATGATTGCTTCAATGCGAATGTTTTCACCTTCAACGTCGGCATGTACACCGATAGGAACCTGACAGCCGCCTTCCAGTAAGCCCAAGAAGGCACGCTCGGCATCGGTAGCCTGTTTGGTATTCAGGTCGTTTAGGAAGCTCAGCATATCGCGTACTTCTTTATCCTCGGTACGTGCTTCGATTGCCAATGCTCCCTGGCCTACAGCCGGCAGGCAGACATCAGCAGGAATCAGGCTGGAGATGCGGTCACCGTGACCCAGACGCTCTAAGCCTGCAGCTGCCAGAATAATAGCATCGTACAGTCCCTCGTCCAGCTTACGCAGACGGGTATCAACGTTGCCGCGCAGGTCGCGGATTTCCAGATCCGGACGCTTAGCTAACAGTTGTGCCTTGCGGCGCAGGCTGCTGGTGCCGACTACAGCGCCGAGCGGCAGTTCTTCGAAGCTGCCATATTTGTTGCTGACAAAAGCATCGCCGACGTTGGCACGTTCGGTAATTGCTGTCAGGCACAGGCCTTCCGGCAGAACGGTAGGCATATCCTTCAGACTATGTACTGCCAAATCAATAGTACCGTCTAAAAGATCCTCTTCAATTTCCTTGGTAAATAAACCCTTGCCGCCGATTTGCGCCAGGGGTACGTCTAAAATACGGTCGCCTTTGGTGACAATTTTTTTCAGTACAACCTCACATTCAGGGTATTGCTTGCGCAGTAAGGCTGCAATATGATTGCTTTGCCAAAGCGCTAAAAGACTTTGTCTAGTCCCAATCGTCAATTTTGCTTTCATCACCAAACTCCTCTCCGGTTTCGTTTAATAAAAATAAATCACACATCATCTTTTTATAGCGTTCTTCCTCTGCGGTGCCTGCTACAGCATTCATAGCCTTCATAGGCTCGCGCAGAAATTTATGCTCCAGACGTTGAGTCATCAGGTCAATAATGCGCTTTTCATGGTCGGTAAGCTCCGGCATTTTAATAAAGGCCTTCTTCAAAACCTTCTGGCGCAGAAAATTCATTTTATCATGCAGCTGTACCATAACAGGGCGCATTGTGTAATAACGCAGACGCTCCTTGAGGGCACCAATCTCTTCGCTGATAATCTGCTCGGCAACGTGAGCTTCCTTTTCACGGAAGTTTTTATTCGTATCAACAACGCCTTCCAGATCGTCAATGTTATAAATAGTTACGCCGGCAACATCGGCCAGTCTGGGGTCGACGTCACGCGGAACGGCAATATCAATCAGAATCAGCGGTCTGCCGTTGCGCTTGGGGAGCAGAGGTCCTAAATTTTCTACGGTAAGCACGTAATGCGGCGCACCGGTAGATGTTATGATGATATCAGCATCGGCGGCATGTTCGAACATGGCACGGTAGGGAATAGCCGTACCGTGGAACTTGCCTGCCAGATCCTGCGCTCTTTCGTAGTGACGGTTGCTGACGCAAATAGTTTGCGCACCCTTGTCCAACAGATGCTGTGCAGTAAGCTCACTCATGTGACCGGCACCGACTACCAAAATCTGCGCCTTGCTCAGGTCACCTAAAATTTTGATGGCCAAGTCAACAGCGGCGCTGGAAACAGATACGCTGCTGTAAGCAATTTTTGTTTCGGTACGCACACGTTTGCCGACAGCAATTGCCTTATTCATGATGGTATTGAGAATTGTATCTGTCATACCGTTATTGCGGGCAATCTGATAAGCATTTTTAATCTGGCTGAGAATCTGGCCTTCGCCGACAATCAGTGAATCAAGACTGGATGCTACACGGAACAGATGCTTGACGCAATTTGTTCCGCTCAGATTGTAAAAATAATCGCTTTGGTAATGTTCACCTGCTAAATGCTTGAGCAATGATTTGATAAAAGGAATTGCTTCATGCGGATTTTCGATAACCATGTACAACTCTGTGCGGTTGCAGGTGGAAAGCAGCATGGCTTCGGGAATATTATCGTAATTGCGCAGGCGGCGCAGAATACTTGCCACCCTGTCATTGGAAAAATTAAAACGTTCACGGATCTCAACGGGGGCGGTCCTGTGATTGAGTCCTAAAACTGTTAACTGCATCTAATACCTTCTCCTTTGCTTGAGCAGCCTTACCTGCTATAACTAAATTTAGTAAATCCTGTTTCAAAACACTGCGCCAGAATTGCGTCCTCTCCTGCGGCGTACTTTCGATGTTTTTGACAGCTTCACGCTGCAGCAGCAGAAAGCTGTTGAAGTCAGCCAGCTCGGGTGTCAGAATGTGTTCCAACTGTTTTTTCAGCAGGCGTGTAAAAGCAGGCATGCCGCCTGTTGCCAACGCAATGGTAATATCACCTTCACTGATGGCTGAGGGGACAGTGAAATTACTCAGCTCAGGTTCGGTAATATTATTGACAAGACAGGGAGCAGCTTCTGAAATCTGCCTGTTTACAGCTTTATTATCTGTGGCGGCAATAACCACAAATGCATTCTGCAGATATTCCGGTTTGTAGTAATCCTTGATGAGCGTGCAGCCCTGTGCTGAGGCGAGCTTTTGCACCTCGTCACAGAAGAGCGGGGCAACAACTGTTACTTTAGCTTCGGCAGCCAGCAGTGTTGCCAGTTTACGGGCAGCAACAGCACCGCCGCCGATGATTACGCAGTTTTTGCCTGTTACACGCAGCATAGCAGGATAATGAAAATTAGTTTTAATAAGCATATGATTAACCACCTATAGGAACGTGATAATGAGTGTCATTAAATAGGCTTCTTAATTTATATATAATATCATATTTAGAGCTTTTTTTAAAGGCGCGGGAATGTGAAATAATGGACAAAAAACGGAAAGTGTTCAGTAAGTGGAGAAAAAGAAGAAAAATACAGTTGTTTTTTGGCACAGAAAAAACAAGTAGACGATTGCTTGCGGGGGAGAAACGATGATATAATTAAATAAGTGGAGTTTATATTAAGGAAAGGCGTGAATTTAATGGAAAACAGTTTACAGCATAATTGGGAATCTGTATTCTTCGATACTTATAATAAGATTATAGAAGATAATATACATAGCAATGAAGCTATTAGTTTATTAAAAATTTGTGTTCCTCAAGCGTTTGACTTAATTTTTAGCAAAGTGATAATGCAAGAAGATAAAATTAAGGCTATTGCTAGTATAGTAAATAGTTGTAATGATTATATGAGCAAGGAATTTAATCTCTTGCAATCTAAAACTACTGATTTAGATATAAGAGAAAACTTAAAATCAGCTGGTATGATAAAATCAGAAATGATGGATATTTGCAGATTTCTACAATTTTTGGCTAAAAATATAGATGAAAGATTTGGTTACATAAAATATAGTAAAATGTATATAGAGCATTGCGATACTCTTATTGGAGAATTTTTGCTGGAAATAGGCAAGAAATTCCCTCAAGAAATTGAATATCCTGATTATAGTATAGTTGTTGAAAAAGACACTAATAGTTGGGAAAAAATATTTTACACTGCATATAATAGTGTATTGGATGGAAATAAAAATAGGAAGCTTGCATTTGATGCTTTAAAAGAAGCTGCAATTAAATCATTTGACTTAATTAGAAAAAGTAGTGATATAGATGAACTTAAAGCTGTTGGCGATATAATCGATAGATGCTATTATTATGCGGAAAAAGAATTTTCTATATTGAAAGAGGCGAAACTTCAAAAAACTGAGGAAAAGGTTGAAATTAAATCAGAAATGTTAAATATTTGTGAGTTTATGAAGACGTTGGGAGATAATTTAGATCCTCAATATTTCAATATGCATATAGAAAAATGTAATAAATTCTATAATGAAAAAAGAGCGGAGACAGAAAAATTATTCCCTGATTTATTTAAAAACCCACTAGCGGTTTTACTCGCAATGTCTTTAATAGTTGGCTGTATATTTGGAATACTTATGCTATTCAAACCTACTAATGATTCTTGGATAGAAAAGGAAATCGAAAATAATGCTGACGATAAAAAAATAATGGAAATGACAGAGAATTATTTTTATCAGAACGAATATGGTAAAGCTAAATCTGGATATAAATATATAGCTAAAAACAGTAAAGATAAATATCTAGTTGGTGTAGCAAATGATAAATTAACAACATTTGATAAGGATGTTGAAGCAAGGAATCAGGCAAAAAAGAGAATGGAAGAAAAAGAGAAAAGTAAGCAGAAAGATAACAATACAGAGTTAACATATGTAAATGAATTGCAAGAGTCATACGGTAAAGTGCTTAATAATACGTTAAAAGGGTTATATGTTGGATGTAGATTTAGAGGACAAAATTTTGTTGTTGTTTACGTGAACTCAAATTGGTATTATCTTACTAAAGGTGAAAAAGAAGTTGTGGTAGACAGAGCTGTAAAAACTTATGCTGGGATGTATGGCGCTAGAGGTTTAAAATTAGATCTTGATAAGCTGGATGTATATATCAAGAGTCAAACATCTGAAAATACTTTGGCGAAATGGGGAAGCGTAAGAGGCATACGAATAGAGGAATAAAGCTACTTTGAAAATATGCAACTTGTTCTTGCAATTTACGGAAATGTAAAAAATGAGCCGATGGACAAATACGTTATATGAAAAATAAAATGGACAATTGGTTGCGATAGGGGAGAAATGATGGTAAAATATAACCCCAAATATTAATTTAGAAAAGGCGGTTGAAAATGATGAGAAAACTTTTATCTGTTTTGGCTTGTATCGGAGTGATGCTTATGTCACAAAATGCTTATGCTGCTATGAGTTATGACCAAGCTTTGCAATATCAAAGTATGCATAGTGAAGAAGTGAAGGCATTTACTAATAAGGTTAAAGACATTTATGGAGAGAAAAATAAATGCAGATACTTTGGCATGATGAATGGTAAAAGAGGACATTTTAATTCTGGTGGTGGTTTGGGTCAAAGAACATTGCTAAATTTTTTGGTGGATTATGGTTTTGAAAATATTCAATCTGAGCCATATGCTTACATTAGATGGATTGCTGATTTAGCTGGTAGGCCGGATAAGGGGTATGAGCCTAAATATTTGAATATAGTATTTGCTGACAATTATGTAAAAAGATTTCCTTTGCAGGGATGGGAATATCATTTTATAACAGGACCTTGGTTTACATCTGCACATCAGTATGATGGACGTATAAAATTAACAGATGTAGATTTATATGAAATGAGTAAACATGGTAATGTGTTGGCTATTTCGATTGATGCTGGTGATGGTTCTATAGTTAATTTTTTCTATTCCGGCGATAAAAATAAAACGGAAAAGCAGTGGTTTAATAATGGCGTTAAACACGCTTTAAAAATTTTAGAAATTAATGATGAAACAATGGAAGCTAAATTAGCAGAAACACAAAAATTAGCAGAGCAGGAACGTGTTGCTAAACTTAGAGCTGAAGTTGAGGCTGAAATTAAAGCGGATGCAGAAAAGGAAGCTATGAGAAAGCAAATTTTAGCTGAAATGGAAGCTAAAAAACATTGATGAAATTTTGCTTACAAATAAAAACATACATGATACACTATAAGCAGTTGCATGGGTAGCCTTATGGTGTGAACTAGTGGCATCTGTCGAGCTTTCGGCAGGTGTCTTTTTTTATTGTGAAAAATAAAGCAGAAAGAGCACGTTATTATGCAAGTTTGTTGGATGCTCATATAATACCCAATAGTGATGATTACAAGAAACTATTGACAGTGCCAACTATTTGATGCATATGTTATTTTTATTACAAAGAATGACGTGTTGAAGAAAAATCTACCACTATATCATATTCAAAGAATTATTTTGGAAGCAGATGAGTCTTTTGGTGATGACTCGCATATTATTTATGTTAATAATAAAATTAAGGATAATACCCCATTGGGAAGATTGATGCACGATTTTAGTTGCAAAGAGCCTGATGATATGTATTATGACGTATTAACAAAGCGTGCAGCGTTTTTTAAGAAAACGCAGGAAGGACGTGAAGAGATGAGCGATGTAATGAAAAAGTTTGCTGAAAGACTTGTACATGATAATAATATTGAGATTGCTAAAAATTTGCTCGCAGATGGTGTGAGTATAGAAATTATAGCGAATAGATTTAAATTGCCCATCGAAGAAGTGCGCAAATTAGCGGAAAAGCGTAGCGCGTAAAATAAGGAAACATTAGAAAACCAAAAAGCTCCTGCCTGCCAATCCTTTGCGGACTGGTGGACAGGAGCTTTGTTGATTTACGCTTTAATTATTTGCCGAAATATCTTTTCAGCAGGCCTGCGAAAGCTTTGCCGTGGCGAGCTTCGTCACGAGCCATTTCATGAACGGTGTCATGGATAGCATCCAGGTTCAGTGCTTTAGCGCGTTTAGCCAGGTCGGTTTTGCCTGCGGTTGCACCGTTTTCAGCTTCTACACGCATTTCCAGGTTCTTTTTGGTGGAGTCGGTTACAACTTCGCCCAGCAGTTCTGCGAATTTAGCAGCATGTTCAGCTTCTTCGAAAGCAGCTTTTTCCCAGTACAGGCCGATTTCCGGATAGCCTTCGCGGAAAGCTACGCGGCTCATTGCCAGATACATACCAACTTCGGAGCATTCGCCGTTGAAGTTAGCGCGCAGGTCAGCTTTGATATCTTCAGGAACGTCGTAAGCGATGCCTACAACGTGCTCGGCAGCCCAGCCCATTTCAGCAGCCATTTCCTGGAATTTGGAAGCGGGAGCGCCGCATTGCGGGCATTTTGCCGGAGCAGCTTCGCCTTCATATACATAACCACATACTTGACATACAAATTTTTTCATATTAGTTCCCTCCATGTTTTTATATTGCATTGCTTAATTTTATTTTTGACTTGCACAGCTTGTGTGCCCTTGACACTTATATAATAACACAGGCCGGCACAGTTGTCAATAATAATTATCCGTTAGTTTTTATTTTAATTTAGTTAGCCATAGCTGACAAATTAGAATTTGAGAGTTAAGCCCAGGTTAACACCTTTAGCCTTCATGTCGAGGTCTTCGCCGAAAGCATCATCAAATGTCTGATTATAGTAAGAAGCGTTAACTTCCAGGTTGTTCAGAATAGGCTTGCTGATGCCGATTTCATAGCCGCTGTTTCTGTTGCCGTAGCCAACATTTCCCCAAACAGTGAAGAGTGCGGGAATATCATAGGCAGCCTGCAGACCGATTTGACCGGAGTTTTTGGTTTTACCGCCAAAGTCACCGGAGGTATCAGCGTTCAGATAACCTGCGTAAGCGGAAATACCAGGCAGAACTTTATACATAATATTGAATTGTTGGGCGCGGGTTTTGGCTTCGTCTGCTTTGTAATTATTCCATTTGTAGTTTAAAGCAGTTTTTTGGCCGATGCCGACAGTTGCGCCAAGATAGGTACTGTTGGATTTGCTGAATTTATAGTTGTCACCTTTAAGACTGGATGGCAGAGTAATGCCTGCATCAATAGCAACCTTGCCTGCGTCATAATTCTTCAGCGGAGAAGCATAGGCGCTCAGGCTGCAGGTGGTTGCAAGGCAGATTGCTGCACCGAAAGCTAATAAAGCATGTGTGGATTTCATTTTGCATCGCTCCTTTTACAACATAATTTTGGTCTTAACTTAATTTTAGCATATAAAGACAGTTATGCAAGCAAAAAGCAGTGAGTTGTTTATGACAAATGTGTTAAAAGTACTTGTAAAATCACGCGGAAAAGAGGATAATTATAATGTATATCTATCTATAAACAAGGGGATTTTATGAGCGCAGATTCTAAAGCTTCGAATAGCAAATTTTTAAAGGGAACCTTAATCCTTACGGCCTCCAGTATAGTGGTCAAGGTTATCGGTTCTCTGAACTGGATTATTTTATCACGTGTATTGGGTGGCGAAGGTATCGGCCTGTATCAGATGGGCTTTCCAATCTATCTGATGGCAATAACCGTATCAAGTGCCGGTGTACCGGTGGCAATATCTATTATTACCTCCGAAAAGCTGGCGAATAAGGATTATCGCGGAGCCAAGCGAGTCTTTAATGTTTCGCTGCGAGTGCTGCTGTTGACCGGACTGCTGTTTTCGTCCTCACTGTTTTTCGGTGCGGATTGGTTGATTAATAATCATATTATCCGCGACAGCCGTGCGTATTATTCTATTATCGCTTTGGCGCCTGCGGTTTTCTTCGTAACCTTTCTGGCCAGCTTCCGCGGTTATCTGCAGGGCTGGCAGATTATGACGCCGACGGCGGTCAGTGAGATTGTCGAGCAGCTGACACGTGTTATTACCATGCTCGTTTTTGCCGACCTCTTCATGCCGTACGGTTTGGCGTTCGCTGCAGGCGGTGCCAGCATGGGTGCCGGTGTAGGCGCGTTCTGCGCACTTTTGGTGCTGATGTGGTTCTATCGCCGCCTGAAGCAGCGTCTGCAAAAGGAAATGGCAGAGCAGGATGACAGTGCGCCGGTAGAAAGCGCCGGACATATCATCAAGCGTCTGCTGAAGCTGGCTTTGCCGGTTTCTCTGACCAGTCTGATGCTGCCGATAGGTGCCAACCTTGACCTTTTGATTGTGCCGCAGCGTCTGGAAGCAGCTGGCTTTAATATTCATCATGCGACTGAGCTGTTCGGTTATCTGACAGGTATGGCTGTACCGCTGGTTAATCTGGCAACAATTTTTACTGCAGCGATGACCATCAGTCTGGTGCCGTCAATTTCCGAATCTCGTGCGCTGAGCAGCTTTGATGCTATCCGTGATAAAATCCGTATTGCCTTCCGCGTAGCGATGATTATCACCTTCCCGTGCTTTATGGGCTTGTATTGTCTGGCGGAAAAGGTTGCGGCGCTTGTTTATAACGCTCCCGGTGCGGCACCTGCGATTCAGACGATGAGCATCGGTATTCTGTTTTTAGGTATGCATCAGATTAGTACAGGTATTCTGCAAGGCCTTGGCCGCACGGCAATCCCTGTAATCAATATGATTATTGCCTGCATTGTAAAAATCGTTATGAGCTGGTATCTTACTGCTGTGCCGGAGTTGGGCATCCGCGGTGCGTCAATGGCGACGGTGGCAGATTTTGCCGTGGCAGCGATTATCAATATGGGCTTTATTTACAAGCTGACAGGCTACAGCTTCTCGGTGGGCAGCGTTCTCCGTCCCTGCTTTGCTTCCGGTGTTATGGGCGCTGCAATTTACGGCGTGCTGATGCTTACGGAAAGCATGGGTATGTGGTGTGTACTGTTTGCAATGGCGGCAGCTGTTCCTGTCTATGCATTGGCGCTGCTGGCCTGCGGTGGTCTGAATAAAGAGGATTTGGACAACGTGCCCTTTGTGGGACGCAGATTGTTGGCAGTAGGCCAACGCTTTGGTCTTTTCAAGTGAGGTAATTAAAATAATGGAGGAAAGGAAATGTGAGCTGCGCTTGCCAAACGGCAAGGTAGTAAATTTTTCGTATGCTAAGCTCAAGGCAGGCATTGCTGTTACTGCCCTGGTGCTTGTCGGAGCAGTCGGCGGAGCCGGCTATTTATATCATCAGCTGGCTGATTATCGCAGCGAAGCAACCGATTATGCTGCTTATAAGCAAAATAAGGCTGAGCAGCAGACAAAGCTGCAGAAGCTGTTGCAGGATAACGAAAGAATGCTGCGTGACATGGCGGAAATTTCCAATCTGGAGAAAAAACTGCGCCGTGCCGTTATCCGTGATGTAGACAGCAGCAAGCTGGGCGAAGGTACCAGTATGGTTGATTCGACAGCGGCAAAGGAAACGTCTGCCAATACGTCTTATACAGGCAAGGGCGGACCTGCTAAAATGGATATCAACGGCACCATGGCGGTGCTGACAGCGCAAAATGCCAATATCAAAAAGATGCTTGATAGTACCAAAAAATCTGTCAGCGAGCTCTTAAGTGAGGTTGAAGGCTCCGGTGGCGGCATGGCGTCCTTCCCGGATAAATGGCCTACAGACGGCGGTACTATCAGCAGTAATTACGGTGTGCGCACCGGTCCGATTGAGAGCGGTTATGACTGGCATCCCGGTCTGGATATAGCGGTTGACTTTGGCGCACCGGTTTATGCTACGGCTGCAGGTACGATTGAACAGGCAGGCTGGAACGGCGGCTACGGACGCTATGTGCGTATCAATCATGGCAATGGCTATGAAACAGCCTACGGACATATGAGCGGCATTGCCGTTGCTGCAGGGCAGAAGGTAATCAAAGGCGAAATCATAGGCTTTGTCGGCAGTACAGGCTACAGTACAGGTCCGCATATTCATTATGAGGTGCTGGCTGACGGACAGAATATCGATCCGTTCTATGTGCTGAAAAATAAATAAAGACTGCTGTGTATTGATATCAGCAGCAAAACAGTTCAGTGCTAAGCTGACCGTTAAAATTAAAAATAGATTTTGCAAGCCACTATGACAAATTTGTTGTAGTGGTTTTTTGTATGCCTTGGTCAGAAATTATGAGAGATATGCAGAGATGGATTTAGTGTAAAAAATACGTAAAACATTCTTCAGAGCGTTATTATTGCTTTACAGCAGGAAATGCAGGTGTTATCATTATCTTAATATTATAAATAATTACAGGCGAGGAGGTCCGCATTATGTCCATCAGAGAAATTTCCTTCCCTTCTGCCAACGGCAGAGATACCATCAAGGCATGGTCCTACAGTCCTTTAGGCAAACCGAAAGCTATTGTACAGCTGATTCACGGCTATGGTGAACATTCACGCCGCTATCTGCATATGATCAGCAAGTTCAATGAAGCAGGTTTTGTAGTTTTTGCTGATGACCATCTCGGTCATGGTAAAACCGGCTATGACGGAGGCACCTTGGGAGACCCGCATTCCGGTGGCTATATGACTTACCTGAAGGATGAAAAAGCCTTGCATGATATTGCTAAAGAGGCTTATCCCGAGCTGCCGTATTTCGTTTTCGGCCACAGTTGGGGTTCTATGCTGGCGCGTGCTTATGCGTCAATCTACGGTGAGGATATCAAAGGTATGATGCTGTGCGGTGTCTGCTCGCAGTGGCAGGGCTGTGAGGATGCCTATGTCAATGAAGAATTTAAGGCTGCTTATGAGGCAGATCCGTATCAGCCTTGCGGCGTCTGGTTTGAGCGTGTCTTCTGCGGCATGACGGACAGAGTGGAGAATCCCAACAGTCCGGCAGATTGGATTGCAACAGATCCGCGCATTGTTGAGGACCATGCAGGCGATATGTTCAATACCTTCGATACTACGCTGGAGCTGTGCTATGATTTCGTGCAGCTGTATCATTATATTGAAAATGATGAGTGGGCTGCCAAGGTGCCGCAAAATATTCCCAGCTACTTGATTGCCGGTGATCAGGATCCCTGCGGCAATTACGGCGAGGGCTTGTATCATGTAGCGAACCTGCTGGCAAAAACAGGACATAAGGTTTCCGTAAAGCCGTATCCTGGCTTCCGTCATGAAATTCACAATGAGCTGTGCCTGCGCGATGAAGTAGAAGCAGGTCTGATTAAATTTATGGATGATTGCTTAGCGTAAAATAGTTATAAAAAAGGGGCTGCCTTGCGGCAGCCTCTTTTACTATGTGGCTTTAGCCCGTGGAGCGCTATCGAGTTTCTTTTCAAAGAAATGAGATAGTGCTTCACACAGAACCACCCGCTATGCGGGTG
>ENA-OPFG01001379-OPFG01001379.1-human-gut-metagenome-genome-assembly--contig:-NODE-1379-length-12710-cov-2.450968_pt1 | contig 12710 bp, 10 predicted proteins | sample MGYA00241304_ERZ501542 | MGnify/ENA primary metagenome ERZ501542 (study PRJEB25962, sample SAMEA2042427) | human gut metagenome | biome: human gut; feature: human-associated habitat; material: faeces...
TAATCGCCGCTGCCGCGCCTATGGCTATGAAGAAATACCAGCGTGCCACGTCGTTTTTTATCAGGCTTTTGAAGTCGCCTTTCGAAACGCGGTAGATGAGGCTGAAGCTGATGCCGGCGATAAACATGAAAATCGTCATAACGATTTTTATGTAATTGGAGTTGAAGTCGGCGATGCTGCTGTCGCGGGTGGAGAATCCACCGGTGGCGATTGTCGACATTCCATGACATATTGCCTCAAATAGGTTCATCGGCCCTGCCCATAGCAGTATGATCAAGATGATGTTGAGCGCGATGTAGATTGTCCACAGGGTTTTCGCGGTGTTGCTGATGCGTGGACGGATTTTCTCGTGTGTCAGACCGGTCACCTCGGCGTTGAAAAGCTGCAGTCCACTCTGTTTGTTGAGCATGGGGATGACGGCAAGCGTGAACAGTATGATTCCCATACCGCCGATGAAATGGGTGACGGAACGCCATAGAAGAATGCCGTGCGACTGGTTTTCAACCGATTCCATTGTCGATGCTCCGGTGGTGGTGAGTCCCGACATTGTTTCGAAGAAGGCGTCTGGAACAGGCAGCCCGCACGGGTCGAAGATGAACGGCAGCATGCCGAAGAATGAAAACACCACCCATGTGAGGCTGGTGAGCAGAAAGCCTTCCCGTCTGCCCATATCGTGGTTTCTTACGGGGAGCAGGAAGCCCAACGCTCCGGCTCCGACGGTGATGGCGATGGAGTAGATGAAACTCCACATTGCCGCGGTTTCGTGGTAGGCGAAACTGACGATTGCTGACGGAAGCATGAATGCGGCTTCTATGAGCAGCAGCATTCCGAGCAGTTTTACCACCACGGCAAAGTTTAGACTATTGTTTTTTGCGAATATCATCATCTGTTGTCAATGAAACATCTTTTCGATTTTGTGGATGGCGCCCGACAGGCAGAACACCAACACGTGGTCGCCCGGCTGAATCTGAGTCTGGCCGTTTACGAGCATTCCGCGTCCGTTGCGTGTCAGTCCGCCGATGGTCATGTCGTGCGACAGTTTCAGGTCCTTTACTGGCGCTTTGGTTATTTTCGACTTCTCGCTTGCCGTGATTTCAGCCACTTCGGCGTCGGCAAGTGCCAGGCATTTGGCGTTTGACGAGTCGAAATCGAGCAGAATTTGGAAAATTTTGCTCGAGGCAAGCAGTTTCTTGTTGATTACGGTGCCGATGTTCAAGTTCTCTGCTTCGGCGATAAACTGGATGTTTTCAACCTCGGCTATCGATTTCCAGACACCGAACTCTTTTGCCGTCAGGCAGGCAAGGATGTTTGTCTCCGAGCTGTCGGTGAGTGCGATGAATGCGTCGTAGTCGGCTATTCCTTCTTCGCGCAGCAGGTCGATGTCGCGCGCGTCGCCGTTTGCCACCGAGCAGTAGGCGGGAATCCGCTCAACGAGTTTGTAGCATTTCTCGCGGTCGTTTTCAATGAATTTTATCTTATAGGAGTCGTCGAGCATGTTGGCAAGTTGCACACCAATGCGGCTTCCTCCCATGATTAAAATCTTCTTTATTGATTTCTCCTGCTTGCCGCATATCTGCATAATGTATTTCATGCTGTCGGGCTGATAGATGAAGTAGGCTATGTCGTTGAGTTCCAGGTGGTCGTCGCCTCGCGGGATGATGGTCTCGTGTTGGCGTCTGATTGCGCAGATGTGAAACGGATGTCCCTCCATTGCCAGGTCTTTGAGCTTCATTCCTACGATTTGGCAGTTCTCGCGCAGTTTTATGCCGGTCAGTATCAGCTCGCCATTGTAAAGCTCAAACCAGTTGCGCGCCCAAGAGTGTTGCAGCGCGGTTCTGATTTCGAGAGAGGCGAAATTTTCCGGATAAATCAGGTCGTCAACGCCCATCTCGGCAAAATATTTCTGATACTCGGGTTTCAGAAACTCATAGTTGTCGATGCGTGCCACCGTTTTCCGTGCTCCGAGTTTCTTGGCAAACGAGCACGACACGATGTTGCGCGTCTCGAAAGGCGTTACGGCGATAAACAGGTCGCATTTGTCTACTTTTGCATTTTTCAGCACTTTGAAAGCGGTAGGGCTTCCGGTCATTGTCATAAGATTGTAGTTGGCATCGATGGCGTGCAGTTTGTTCTCATCGTTGTCAATCAGAATTATGTCGAGGCCTTCTTTTGAAAGCAGTTTCGCCAGGTGTGTGCCAACTTCGCCTGCGCCTGCAATGACTATTTTCATTTTTTGCTGTCTCCTGCTAAGCTTATGATTAATTCTTTAATGCTCTCACTGTCCATTCCGCATTGTTTGTAGAGCTGCGCCACGGTGCCTTGTTTCACAAACCTGTCGGGGATGCCGACACGATGCACGATGGACTGCAGTCCGTTTTTGTTGACGCATTCCATCACTGCAGTGCCGAGACCTCCGGTGATGCAGCCGTCTTCAACGGTGATGATGTGCTTGAACTTCGTTGCCACATCCTTTACCAGCTCTTCGTCGAGAGGCTTCAGAAACACCATGTCGTAGTGGGCTGCGCTTATGCCGTCTTTCTCGGCGGCGTCGATGGCTCTTGCCGCATCGTTGCCGATGGGGCCGAGCGACAGCACGGCGATGTCGTTGCCGTCTTTAAGCATTCTTCCCTTGCCGATGCTGATTTCCTGCATCTCGCTTTGCCAGTCGGTATGCTCGCATTTGCCGCGCGGATAGCGGATGGCAAATGGGCCGTGGTCGCCGTTTTGGGCGGTGAACATCAGGTTGCGCAACGCATGCTCGTCGAGAGGCGAGGCGATTGTCATATTGGGAATCTCGCGCAGGTATGCGAGGTCGAATTGTCCGTGATGGGTCACGCCGTCCTCGCCGACAATGCCGGCGCGGTCGATGCAGAAAGTGACAGGGAGGTTTTGGATTGCCACGTCGTGGATAATCTCGTCAAAGCCCCGCTGCAGGAAGGTTGAGTAGATGCAGCAGAACGGGCGGGCGCCGTCTTTGGCCAGTCCGCCGGAGAATGTAACGGCATGCCCCTCGGAGATGCCCACGTCGAACGTGCGTTTGGGGAACCGTTCCTGCATGAACGTCATCGAGCATCCGGTCGGCATGGCGGCTGTTATGCCCACAATGGCTTGGTTTTTCTCAGCCAGTTCCACCAGCGTCTTTCCAAACACGTCCTGGTATTTCAGACGTCCGTCGTCGGCCGACTTTATCAAGTCGCCGGTCTCTTTGTTGAATTTGCCGGGAGCATGCCATAAGCATGGATTCTCTTCGGCGGGGGCGTAGCCTTTGCCCTTCACCGTGCGCAGATGGAGCAGTATCGGGCCGTCCATCGCCTTGAGGTCGGAAAACACACGCACCAGGCGGACGACGTCGTGTCCGTCGTATGGTCCGAAATAACGTATGTTCAACCCCTCGAATATGTTTTGTTGTCGTGAAATCAGTGATTTCAGACTGTTGTTGAACCTAAGTATTATTCCGCGGTGACTCTCAGTTATAAGGTGGAACTTGCGGAAGAATCGATACACCTTGTAGCGCAGCGTGTTGTAGCTTTTCGATGTGGTGATGTTCACCAGGTATTTGTTGAGCGACCCGACGTTGTTGGCGATTGCCATATCGTTGTCGTTCAGCACGATGAGCAGGTTGCTCTTGGATGCGGCTGCGTTGTTGAGTCCCTCAAACGCCAAGCCTCCGGCTATTGAGGCGTCGCCAATCACGGCAATTACATTGCGGCGAGGCTCGCCCTTGATGCGCGACGCTATAGCCATGCCGAGAGCCGCGGATATTGAATTGGAGGCGTGGCCGGCAATGAAGCTGTCGTATTCACTCTCCTCAGGATTCGGAAATCCGCTCAGACCTCCCATTTTGCGGTTTGTGGCAAACGCATCGCGGCGGCCGGTAAGAATCTTATGGCTGTAGGCTTGGTGTCCAACGTCCCACACGACGCGGTCGTAAGGGGTGTCGAACACGTAGTGGAGAGCAACGGTGATTTCCACAGCGCCCATGCTCGATGCAAAGTGTCCTGGGTTGTCCGACAGCGAGTCGATTAGAAACGACCGCAACTCCCGGCATACGACTGGCAACTCTGTCACCGGCAGTCTGCGCAGGTCTGCAGGCGAATTTATTTTCGACAGCAGCGGATATGTATCAGTTTTCTTTTCCACGTTTGTATTTCTTATAAATAGGAACGAATATAACTATGCCGGAGGCAATGATGGCGAAGACAACACGGAAGTCGACAACCTGACTCCTGGTGATTAATATGTAGCACAGTGCAAGCCACAGCAGCACTACGCATGCAAATCTGAAAATGTTATATTTGCTCATTGTTTCTTTTCCTTTTATTGTATGTATGCAAAGATAGTGCAAGTCGAGAGCGGAAAGACAAACGCTGTTTGATCTTTAGGCCAAGACGCCGCCTATCTTATGCAAAGATAGTGCAAGCGGTGCGAAAAGAAAAGAAAATCATTTGGAAAATCGACGGTGGAGGGGCATGGCTGTGTGTATAAAAGAAAAGCGTCCAACTTTCGTTGAACGCTTTCTCAAGTTGTCCAGGAAGGACTCGAACCCTCACAGGCGGAACCAGAATCCGAAGTGCTACCATTACACCACTGGACAATTTCTTTCGTTTTGGTAGTGCAAAGGTAATACCTTTATTTTAAACTGCAAATTATTTTGGGCATTTTTTTAGGCAAAAAAAGAGTGCGAATAATTAATTCGCACTCTTTCAGTATTGTATGCTCCAAAAAATTATTTGAACTGAGCGTCGATAAATTTGCGGAGTTGGTCGTTAGGCTTGGCAGTGTATGCTTTTTCGTAGTGCTCCTTAGCCTTAGCCATATTGTTTTCAGCCACCTGAGCGTATGTTGCGATGTAGAGGTTTGCCTCATAAGCGATGCTGTTCTTAAGTTGCTCGCTCATGTTGGCATCTTTTGCCATAGCGTCAAGAGCTTCCTGATAAGTCTTGGCGCACTCCTCGTTTACGTTTGCACCGTAGTATCCGTTCATCAAGCTTGCCTTGCGTTGAAGCACAACAGCGTAGTTTGAAGTCTTGTCAGCTTTCTCGTCGATGGCTTTGAACACTTCCATACCTCTGTCGAACATAGCCTTCTTCAATTCCGGGTCTTTGACAAACGCAGCAGCGTTGGTGTAGCGTGAAAGCAGGGTGAGGAGGTTGTTGAGGTCGTAATCCTTGCCGTATTCCTGACCGTCGATAAATTTCTGGTATGCTTCGGCTGCCTTTACGAAAGGCTCTGGATTATGGGCAGAAGCAGCCTTTATGCAAGCGAGACTGAGCTGCTGGTACAGGCTGTACTGTTTTGGGTTCACCTTGATGGCCTTCTCGTAGGCGTCTACTGCCAAAGAGTCGAGACCGAGTTTCTTCAACACGTCAGCGTATGTAGTGTAGTCGTTGACAGTGAATGTGTAAGTCTTGTCTTCAGGCATAGTGAAGAATGACTGAGCGGCAGCTGCAGCGTCTTCCATTTCGCCCAACTCAGCCTTGTTGAGGAAGAGCATACGTTTCATCAAGAACGGACGGAAGTTCTTTGCAAGAAGTTTTTCTGCCCATTCGATTGACTGAGTGTAGTCTTTTGCGAAATAGAGAAGCACGGCATAGCGCGACTCGTCGCTCTCGAAGTGGTTGGGGTTCTCAATCACCTTCTTGTACTGCTCAACGGCTTTTGTCCATTGGTTGTTCTCGTAGTATTTCTCGGCGAGCTCACGCTGCGAGAGCAGAGAGTTTGGCTTCTGGTCGGCGATTGTTTTCAATTTCTCAATAGCCACAGCTGGAGCGATGTGGAAATATGTGTTGGCATACTTCACGTAAGCGATAGGGTCTTCAGGGTTGAAGTTGATAGCCATTTCGTAGTAACCGGCAGAGTTGCCATAGTCTTTTTGGTTGGCAAGCATGTCGCCCTCGAAAAGATAGATGTTGCCTTCGTTTTTGTTTTTCTTCTTAGCGTCCTTCAAGAATGTCTGATATTCTTTTTTGTAGACGATAGAGTCTGTGTTGTAGTAAGTGCGTGCGATTTCTACTTTCACTTTGGCAGCTTCTTTCTTGCCGAATTTGTCGGCTTGTTTGAAGAAGTCCTTCGCTGCGTTGGCGTTGTTTTCCTTGAGCGCTACCGCACCTTTGCCGATGTAGTTGAAGGCGTATTGAGCGTCGTTCTGGATGCCGAGGTCAAAATATTTTGAGGCTTGAGTCTTGTTGCCCTCGCTAAGGGCGATGTTGCCAAGATAGTAGTAAGCTACGGCTTTGTTTGTCTCCGGGTCGTTGATAGTCTGGTCGAGCACGATCTTTGCGTTTTCTCCCTGACCAACCTGGTAGTATTCAACACCGTCTTGGTATCCATCGGCGAAACCGGTGACTGCGGTTCCTGCGAGGACAGCTGCTGAAAGAATAAATTTGAATTTCATCATTGTAAGTTGTTAATCTGTTTATAATTATTTGAAATTTATTTCTAATTTTCGATTACTACGGCGCGTTGCGGCGGCACGTTGGCTGGCATTACGCCTGTGTTGAGTATCACTTTCTGTCCGGGGATGCTCGTTATGAAACGGCAGAATGCGTGTTGCTTGCTGCTCGTCGGGCTGGTGCACACGGCATAGATGGTGCGGAACAGAGGATAGTTGCCGGTGTAGATGTCGTATTGATACGGCTTGTAGGCGTAGGGCGAGTCGTTTTTGCGTATCGGCACCACTTTTATCGCCTGACTGTAGTCGGCTTCTGTCTGTTCGGAATACATGTCGTGGTTCACTTCGGCTGCCGTTTCCATTTCGTTGAGTTCGCTTTTCGAGTAGTTTGCCACTATGGCAATGTTGTTGAGGTCGCGGCTGAGCCAGCTGACGCCGATTATTCCGATGGCGTTCTTGTGGGTGCGTACCATCTCGAAAACGTCCTTGTTGGTCTTTTGGGCATACACGTTTTTGCAGAACGGCTTGCGGTTGGTGACATTCTGCATCATGTATTTCACCGTGCTTGAGTTTTGGTTGTCGAACACCACCGATATGTCGCCGAGTTTCGACGGTGAGATTTCGTTCCAGTTTTTGGTTTTCCCGGTGAGGATGTCGCTGAGTTGCTGTATGGAGAGCTCGGCGATGTCGTTGCCGGTGTGTGTGATTACGGCTATTGCGTCGACAGCCACGGGCACGCAGTATGTGTTGCGGTGGTTGGCTTCGAGAAATCTGCGGCGCTCGTATGTCATCTCTGTTGCGGTGATGTATACGCCGCGGGTGAGATTCATGATTGAGTCGTCGATGGCTTTCTCGTCGACGTAGTGGGCGTGGATGCGCACGTCGGGGTATTTCAGCTCGTAAACCTGCACTTCCTGGCGGATTATGTTTTCAACCGATTCGTCGCACATCAATTTGAATTCCGTTTCTTTCGGCTCTTTGTTGGAGTTGCCGCAGGCGGAAAGCGCGGCGACAGCCGCCAGAAGTATTATGTTTTTTAACGTTGTCTTCATTGTCAGTCTCGTCTGTATGTGTAGTCGATACCTTTGTATTGCCTGTATCCGCGGAAAATTCCGTATGCGATAAATACGATTCCGAGGGTCAGCGACACGTAGCGCGGCACCTCAAAAAAGTTGGCGAGCATCAAGTAACCCATTCCAAAATAGATGATTATCATAATGATGCCAAACACTGCGCGCATAATTTTTGCCGCCGTCCATCGGCTGCTGGCGCTTTCTGTTGTCGACTTTATGTCTTCGTTGTTAGTTTTCATATAGTAAAGGTATATAAAAAAATCAATTCTAAGGCGTTGAAATCCGTGTTTTTTAAATTCTTAACCATTATAGCCTTACTTTTACGAAAAAAACGAAGCCGCCTGTTTGTTGGCGACTTCGTCTGGAGCCTGAAAAGGGACTCGAACCCTTGACCTTTTCGTTACGAATGAAATGCTCTACCGACTGAGCTATTCAGGCTTGGTTTTGCCTTCCTGTTAAAGACGCTGCAAAGGTAGCGTTTTTATTTGAATCGGCAATTATTTGCTGTAATTTTTTTTGCTGAATGTTGCCACGATTTTTGGTTTGCCGATTTTCGCCATCGCCGGTGTCGACAATTGCGGAATCATGTCGGTGAGCGTTTTTTTGATGTTGCCGAGGTAGTCTCTTGATTGGATGAATGTGGCATCGACGGGGATGAGGTAGAAGTCCTCGATTCCGTCTTCGCCGGCAAACTCGCCGTCGAGCACCGATTTGACGTATGGACGCAGTCCGGTAAACGAGTATGTTTTTGTCGTCTTGTTGTATTCGGTGTAGAATGACGTCTTGTTGTCGGGCAGCGTGCTGTTGGCGAAAAACTTGTCTTTGTCTGACGCTTTCACCAGAAGCATATACTGTGGCGGCGCGATTCCTGCGCTGTTGGCTATCTCTGTGACCGGAACGGTGAGCGTGACGGTGTTGAGCACAATCTGTCCCTCCGTCTCGAGTTTGGTGAAGCGGTTGAGAATGTCGTTGACGGGCATGTTGATTTTCACGTTGTAGCCCGCAGGCGACACTACGACAGGTTCGCCGGCGTCGGCCATAGCTTTGATTTCTGCCGACGGAGTGTAGCGGATGTTGTTGTTGGTCACTACTTCAGGGGCGGTTCCGAGATAGTTTGCCGAGCGTTTGTAGATTGTGTCGCTGCCGTTGTCTTTTGTGCCGTGCTTGCGGTAGTAGACGCGCATCATCGTTGAGCTGATTTTGGTGACGCGTCCGTTGCCGTAGCTTGTGGTGGCGTAGATGCCGGGGAAATACTGCTTGAACGATTCCGGGTCTCTGAGCACTGAAGGGTTTGTAGTGTACAGGTTATACAATCCTGTGCCTATCGACTTTGGCATTGACACTGCTATTTGATAGTATGTGTCGGTGTTGCCTGTAGATGAGTTGTATTCAGCAAGCAGGATGCTGTCCTGGTTTACGGATGTCATTGAGTAGGAGCGCGAGCCGAGCAGGTCGGATTTGTAATAATAATCCTTCGTGTCGAAGTCGCTGTAGATTGGGAACGGAAGGCTTTTGTGGAGCTTGAACACGTCAACCTTCATCGGTACGATGGAGTCGCCGACATATTGTCCCATCGGCACCTTGAGCAGAAGGCGCACGGAGTCGATGTCGTTGAGACCAACCCCGACTGTGTCGATTTCGCTCGACGGCATGAATTCGGTCACAAAGTCGGATTCGAGAGTTCCGTATTCTTTCACGTTGATGGCGCCGAGCAGGTGCGTGAGCGAGCGCGGCGTCATTTTATTGTTTATTTCAGGGGAGCACACCACGGTGAATGTGGAGTCGACAACAATACTTGCCTCTGTGTCGAGGATGGATGTGCCGACGTTGTTCTCGTCGCAAGCTGTCGCCACGATCAGCACCGCCAATGTGGCCACTACCCAATTTATGAGTTTAAGCATTTCTGATTGTAGATTTTATAATGTCTTGTAGAATTCGGCATATTTGTCCACGTCGAAACTGCCTTCGTAAGGAAGACATGGAATCTTGTTCTCTTCGATGAAGTCGAGCAATTCCTGGGCGACGGTCTCTGTGTGGATAATCACGCCGTCGGAGTGGGCGAGCGCCAGTTTTGCAAGAGCGGTGAAGTCTACAGGGCGTCCGGCGATTGATTTAAGGTCGTCGTCGCTGAAGCCTTCCATTCTCAGTTTTTCTTCAAAGCGAGGGTCGAGCTGTCCGTTGAAGGAAGAGCCGTAGAGTGAATATACCACTTTCGAGCCTCTGAACGAAGGGTCGTCGGCATACACTTTCTTCACGTAGAGCGGAGTCAGTGCCGACAGCCATCCCTGGCAATGCACGATGCTTGCCTCCCAACGCAGTTTCTTTACGGTCTCTATTGTGCCGCGCACAAAGAAGATGCAACGCTCGTCGTTGAGTTCGGGCGATTCTTCGGTTTCAAGTCCTTTTCCGGGATTGCGCTGGAAATAGTCTTCGTTGTAGATGAAATAAACCTGCATGCGCGCCGGCTGCAAGGTTGCCACTTTGATGATTAGCGGATGATCGGTATCGTCGATGATCAAGTTCATGCCCGACAGGCGGATCACTTCGTGCAGTTGGTTTCTACGCTCGTTGATACAACCGTATTTAGGCATAAATGTGCGCACTTCATAGCCTCTTTCCTGTATGCCCTTTGGCAGGTCAAGCCCGGCTTTCGACATTTCCGATTCCGGAATATAGGGCATAATCTCTTGATTAACAAACAATACCTTCTCTTTGCTCATATTTTTATGATAAATTGTCTAATGCAAAGGTAGTAAAAAATATTTGAATATGAAAGTCTTACGCCGTTCTGACGGCAAAAAAAGGGATTAAAAGAGGTGAAAAAGCGTAAAATTGACAGATTGCATCGACGTTTGAAACGAGGCTGGGCGCAAAAAAATAGAAAAATATTGCGTGTTGCATTTTTCTATGTAATAAATATTTACTTCCTTTGCACGGCTTAAAATGAAACAAAATGAGAGTTGTAAAGACTATTTCGGAGTTAAAATCCTTAATTTCAGGATATAAGCAAGAAAATAAGACGGTCGGTCTGGTTCCGACCATGGGTGCGTTGCATGCCGGACACAAGTCGCTTGTCGACCGTGCCCGCAAGGAGAACGACATTGTTGTGGTGAGCGTTTTCGTCAACCCGACACAATTCAACAACAAGCAGGATTTGGCTACATATCCACGCACCGAGGAGCGCGACTGCGCGCTTCTGGAGGCTGCCGGATGCGACGTAGTGTTTATGCCTGCGGTAGAGGAGGTTTATCCGGAGCCCGACAACCGCCAGTTCGACCTTGGCGCGGTGGCTGAGGTGATGGAGGGCGCGCACCGTCCCGGCCATTTCAACGGGGTGGCGCAGATTGTGAGCAAGCTGTTCGGCTTCGTGGAGCCCGACCGTGCATACTTCGGGGAGAAGGACTTCCAGCAGATTGCCGTTATCCGCAAGATGGTGCAGCTGGAGGGCTTCAAATTGCAGATTGTGGCATGCCCGATAAAGCGCGAGGACGACGGCCTGGCATTGAGCAGCCGCAATGTGCGTCTGACAGCCGAGCAGCGTCAATTGGCACCAAACATATACCGCGTTTTAAAAGAAAGTTGTAACTTTGCAAAATCGCACACAGTCGCAGAGACTGAAAAGTTTGTTGTCGACAGCCTTAACGCGCTGCCTCAGATGGAGGTGGAGTATTATTCGATTGTCGACGCTTTGACAATGCAGCCTGTCAGCGACTGGGCTGACACCGACAGCATTACGGGATGTATAACGGTCTACTGTGGCGAGGTGCGTCTGATAGACAACATTGCTTACAAGAAAGCGGAATAAAAAAGAGCGATAAATAGAAAATGCAAATTGAAGTTTTAAAGTCGAAGATTCATCGTGCAACGGTGACAAGTGCCGACTTGAATTACATCGGCAGCATCACCATCGATGAGGATTTGATGGATGCCGCAGGCATTGTGGCTAACGAGCGTGTTTATATTGTTGACAACAACAACGGCGAGCGCCTTGACACATACGCTATCCCTGGTGAGCGTGGCTCTGGTGCGATATGCCTTAACGGGGCGGCAGCACGCAAGGTGTATGTGGGCGACGTGGTCATAATAATGGCTTACGCGCATATCGATGCCGAGGAGGCGCGCACCTTCAAGCCGAAGGTGGTGTTTCCGGAGCCGGTGACCAACAAATTGTGATTATAAACGAAAAAAGATAAAGACTACAGATGTTTGAGAATTTAAGCGAAAGACTTGAGCGGTCGTTCAAACTGCTGAAAGGACAAGGAAAAATCACGGAAATCAACGTTGCGGAAACGTTGAAGGACGTGCGCCGTGCCCTGCTTGATGCCGATGTTAACTACAGCGTGGCAAAGCAGTTTACCGATACGGTAAAGGCGAAGGCGCTGGGTCAGAACGTGATAACGGCTGTAAAGCCGAGCGAGTTGATGGTGAAGATTGTCCACGACGAGTTGGCACTGCTTATGGGCGGTGTGGCTGTCGACGTGAATCTTTCAGGCAATCCGACAGTGATTTTGATGTCGGGTCTGCAGGGTTCCGGTAAGACAACATTCTCCGGCAAACTTGCCAGAAAATTCAAGAGCGAGAAGGGCAAGCGTCCGTTGCTTGTCGCCTGCGACGTTTATCGTCCTGCGGCTATCGAGCAGTTGAAGGTGCTTGGCGAGCAGATTGATGTGCCTGTCTACACTGAGCCGGAATCGAAAAATCCGGTAGAGATTGCGCAGAATGCCATCAAGCACGCCAAGGCGCACAATTATGATATGGTAATCGTCGATACAGCCGGACGTCTTGCTGTCGACGAGCAGATGATGGACGAGATTGAAGCGATAAAGAAGGCCATCAATCCTCAGGAAACATTGTTTGTGGTCGATGCGATGACCGGTCAGGATGCTGTTAACACCGCCAAGGAGTTCAACCAGCGTCTGGATTTCGACGGTGTGGTACTTACGAAGCTTGACGGTGACACCCGTGGTGGTGCGGCTTTGTCAATCCGCACGGTTGTCGACAAGCCTATCAAGTTTGTCGGTACGGGCGAGAAACTCGAGGCTCTCGACGTGTTTCATCCGGCACGTATGGCCGACCGTATCCTCGGCATGGGCGACATCGTTTCTCTCGTTGAGCGCGCACAGCAGCAATATGACGAGGAAGAGGCGCGCCGCTTGCAGAAGAAGATTGCGAAAAACCAGTTTGACTTCAACGATTTCATGGCGCAGATTGCCCAAATCAAGAAGATGGGTAACTTGAAGGACTTG
>ENA-OPFG01001391-OPFG01001391.1-human-gut-metagenome-genome-assembly--contig:-NODE-1391-length-12645-cov-22.947498_pt1 | contig 12645 bp, 14 predicted proteins | sample MGYA00241304_ERZ501542 | MGnify/ENA primary metagenome ERZ501542 (study PRJEB25962, sample SAMEA2042427) | human gut metagenome | biome: human gut; feature: human-associated habitat; material: faeces...
CCTGGGCTAGGAGCTTCTGCCCTTTCAGGGCGTGCTGCTTCTGGAGCTTTTGGGCCTTCAGCCCGTACTTAAACCACGTGCGAAACTTCTAGTATCTTCTTATTATTGGCTTTTCCCAAGTTCCATCTGCTCTCTTCTCATATCCCTGAAAGCGCTCCAGGCTATCGGAACCGCAACGGCAAACGAGCAGCAATCTGCCCACATCTGACACATCTCCACGCCCAGCAGTCCGAAGAAATAGGGGAGGATGAAGATGAGCGGAATGAAGAAAAGTCCGCTTCGTGCCGCCGCTACGATGTTGGCTCTCACCGGTTTGCGGATGGTCTGCATCAGCATGTTGGTGAGTACGATGCAGGCTACGAGCGGAAAACTGAGCACCTGCCATCGCAAAGCCACCGAACCTACGGCTACAACCTCTGCATCATCGCGGAAGATGCTGATGATGGAAGTTGAGAAGATGAAGCCGAGAAGGGCACAGACGGCGAGGAAAACCGTGCCGCATTTAATGCAGAAAAAGAAGGCTTCCTTTACGCGCCCATAGAGTTTGGCGCCGTAGCAGAATCCGCAGAGCGGCTGGAATCCCTGACCCAGACCGATGACCATCGCATAGGTGAAGAAGGAGATGCGGGTAACGATGCTCATGCCCGCAATGGCTGCATCGCCAAACGCACCTGCTGCCACATTGAGCATCAGCGTAGCGATACTTCCCAGTCCCTGTCTTGACAGCGAAGGGGTTCCGCCGAAGATAATCTCCTTGGCAAAGGCGCGGGTAGGGGTGAAATTGCAGAGACGGATGCGGATGTTCTCGCCTTTATGCGTCATCCAGAAGAGCATGGCGCAGCCGAAACACTGGCTGATGAGGGTGGCTACGGCGGCTCCGGTAATGCCCAGCTGGAAGTAGAGAATGAGCAGAGGAGCCAGAATCAGATTGAGCAGCACACCCGACATGATGCCCTTCATCGCATACATCGTATTGCCCTGAAATCGCATCAGATTATTCAGCGTAAGCGAGGTGGTCATAAAGGGAGCACCCAGCAGGATAATGCCCAGATAACGCTCTGTATAAGGAAGAATGGTGGGCGTAGAACCCATCAGAAGGCAGAGCGGAGTGAGGAACACATGACCCAGAATGGCGATGAGGAGACCGGTAAGAAAACTCAGTACAAACCCCGTTGTTGCCATCTTCTGTGCCTCTTCCGTATGCTTGGCGCCCAACTGTCGCGAAACATAATTGCCCGCTCCGTGACCGAAGAAGAAACCAATCGCCTGAATAACAGCCATTGCTGCAAAGGAAACGCCTACCGCTGCCACACTCTGCGTGTTGATGCTGCCCACGAAATAGGTGTCGGCGAGGTTGTACATGCTCGTCGACAGCATACTGATAATCGTTGGTATGGCCATCGTGAAAATCACATGATGCACAGGGGCATGTGTGAGGAACGTATAGTTGTCTCTTTTCTCTTTCTTCATAACTTTATGATGCTCTTTGGGGCATTTCAACCTGCAAAGGTACATAAATATCCACAAAGTTGGACAATTATGAACAAACTTTTATAAATTTATAAGAAAAGAGTTGCATTATTCATAAATTTATTGTATTTTTGCACCGCAATTGAATATATATACATAAAACAATATACTAATGAATGATGAGATAAGAATCATACCGATAACGACTAAAAAAGGGCTGAAAACCTTCATTCAGTTTCATTATGATCTCTACAGAGGCCATAAGTTTGCCATTCCTTTTTTGCGTTTCGACGAGATGAATACGCTGGACCCAAAGAAGAATCCTGCCTTCGAATTCTGCGAGGCTCAATACTTCCTGGCGGTTGACAGCGAGGCTCGTATCGTAGGTAGAATTGCTGGCATTATCAACCATCGTGCCAACGAAGAGTGAAACAAGAAGCAGGTTCGCTTCGGCTGGTTCGATTTCGTGGATAATGTAGCGGTTTCCTGTGCCTTGTTGCGCGCGGTAGAAAACTGGGGCAAGAGCAAGGGAATGAACGAATGCGTAGGTCCGCTCGGATTTACGGATATGGACCGTGAAGGCTTGCTCATCGAGGGCTTCGACCGGAAGTCTACGATGTATATCAATTACAATTATCCTTATTACAAGACGCATCTGGAGAGTTTTCCGCTCTATGAGAAGGATAACGACTGGCTGGAGTACCGCATCAGGATTCCGGAAGTGACGCCGGCTAAGTTTGCCAAGACTGCCCAGATGATAGAGAGCCGATATAATCTGCATGTTCATAAGTTCACCCGCCGCGAACTGACTTCGGGAGGAATGGGCAGGAAGGTGTTCGAAATCGTGAACGAGACTTATAAGAATCTCTATGATTTCCAGCAGCTTACGGAGAAGCAGATAGATGAATATGTAAATACTTATATCAAGAAGGCAGACTTGAACCTGGTAACGGGTGTGGTAGATGGCAACGCTGGCAACAAACTGGTTGCCTTTGGTGTTTCCTTCCCTTCGTTTACCGATGCGCTGCGCGAGATAGGCGATGGCAGGCTTTTCCCTACGGGTTGGCTGAAGGTGCTGAAGGTTCTGAAGTGGCACAAGACGGATACGGTAGACTTGCTCTTGATTGGTGTTCTTCCGGAATATCGCAAGAAAGGAGCCAACGCGCTTATTTTTGCCGATCTGATAGAGCAGTATCACCGTTATGGTTTTAAATGGGCTGAGGCAATGCCGCAGATGGAGACCAATACCGGTGTTCAGAGCCAGTGGCAGTATCTGGAGAGCGAACAGCATCGCCGTCATCGCTGCTATAAGAAGAAGATTTAAAAGCCCCTGTTTTGAGCCGTTTAGGCGTAAAAAAGATAGAAAATGGGCTAAAAAGTTAATAATCATAACTCGCTCTAATTTGGACTTTGATTGAAAATCAAGAAGTTGGGCGTTTGCCTATATTATATAGGTAACAATATGGAAACGAGCGGACTTCTGCTCGTTTCTGTATTTTGCAATATGCAAAGAACGCCTCAATTCGTGTACAAAGATAAATATAATTTCTGAAAAACGGTTTTATATTATATTCTTTTTGCAGTTATTTATGAATTGGTATGTTGTGGCATAAAGTTGGTGTTTGTTCCTCTAGAAATGTTAATATTGCCAAATAAATCTGTATTTAAGTTTCTTTAACCTCCTATATTTTGCCAATTAGAAATATGTTCGTATATTTGCGAACGGATTTAATACAAATATATATGGCAAATAAAGATTATAGTATCAGACAAGAGCAGCTTGCCCGATTTGCGAAGGCGATGGGGCATCCTGCTCGCATTGCAATTTTGCAATTTCTTGCTAAGCAAGAGACTTGTTATTTTGGCGATATTCATGAGGAACTTCCTATTGCAAAGGCTACTGTTTCTCAGCATCTGAAAGAATTGAAAGATGCAGGACTCATACAGGGAGAGGTGGAGGCTCCTAAAGTGAAATATTGCATCAATCGTGATAATTGGCTATTGGCCAAGGAACTGTTTGATGGTTTCTTGGAGCAATGCCTGTGTAAAAAGGGTGGGTGTTGCTAACCCTTTTTTATAGCCATACTGTTCGTTGTTTTGCGAATTACAATTAATATATATAACTATGATGAAAAGAAACTTATTATTACCGTGGGGCTATATTATGCGTATACATTTTATCTATAATAATTATGGAAAATAAAGAAAAGAAGGGTTTCTGGGCTTCCCTATTCTCATCAAAGTCCAACAAGTGTTCATGTAGTGCTGGATATACGATTCCTACAGAAAAGGAAAGTACTGTTGCTCCTGTTGTCGATGCTTCTAAGGTGAAGGAGATAAAGGTGCTTGGACCTGGTTGCGCCAAGTGTAAGAGTACTTATGCCGTGGTGGAGAAGGTAGTGAAGAATAGCGGACTGGACATAACCGTGACCAAGGTGGATGACATCGGAGAGATTATGCGCTATAACATCATGTCAACCCCAGCTATTGTCATTAATGAGACCGTTGTGATGAAAGGCAAAGTTCCTTCCGAAGCTGAAGTTAGAAATTTGTTGGGTCTATGATTTGGGAATACAAAAGGTAAAAAGATATGATTCAAAATTTTGCCGATTGGCTTGTTTTTTCTATAATAGGATTGGATAATGAGACAGCTTTTGGAAGTGCAGTCAATTTTTTCGTTTATGACAGCATCAAGATTTTACTATTGCTCTTTCTCATCAGTGCTCTTATGGGAATAGTGAATGCTTATTTTCCTGTTGAGCGATTGCGTAATTACCTGTCCTCTCATAGGTTGTATGGATTGCAGTATCTGTTGGCTTCTCTCTTTGGAGCGATAACGCCATTCTGCTCTTGTTCGTCCATTCCGCTGTTTATAGGATTCGTAAAGGGAGGAATACCGCTTGGGGTAACTCTCTCGTTTCTTATTACATCACCGCTTGTCAATGAGGTGGCTGTGGCTATGTTCTTGGGGTCGTTTGGAATTAAGGCAACGCTGGTTTATGTGATAAGTGGCATTCTTTTGGGATGTGTTGGTGGATTTGTGCTTGGACGTATGCATCTTGAACCTTATCTTAGTGATTGGGTGAAGCAAGTGCAACTGCAATCTGAGAAGCAGACAGCAGAATGGGAACAGGAAAGAACTTCATTCATGCAAAGATTGCCTATTGTCATCCGTGATTCTTGGCGAATTGTGCGAGGTGTCTTGCTTTATATCTTCATTGGTATTGGCATAGGTGCTTTCATGCATGGCTTTGTGCCAGAGGGATTCTTCGAGCAATATATGTCACGCGATAATTGGTATGCAGTTCCCCTGAGTGTGATGTTGGCGGTGCCGATGTATGCCAATGCTGCTGGTATCGTTCCTGTCATAGAGGTCTTTGTGGCGAAAGGAATTCCTTTGGGAACGGCTATCGCCTTTATGATGGCGGTGGTAGGCTTGTCACTTCCTGAGGCCACCCTGCTAAAGAAAGTGATGACGTGGCGACTCATTGCCGTGTTCTTTATTACGGTCATGCTATTTATCATCCTTTCTGGATATTTGTTCAATTTTTTGTTTTGATAAGTAATGCGAATATTGATTTTATGTACAGGCAATAGTTGCCGAAGCCAAATGGGGCATGGTTGGATGCAATCATTTTCTGAAACTTTGGAGGTTCATTCTGCCGGCACGGAACCGGCGGAATGTGTGAACCCCTTGGCGATGAAAGTGATGAAGGAGGTGGGGATAGACATTTCCCATCATGTGCCAAAGAGCGTGAATGGGTATCTTGGAGATTCTTGGGACTATGTGATAACGGTTTGCGGAGGAGCCAATGAGAGTTGCCCTGCATTCATCGGGGATGTGAAGCATCGTTTGCATATTGGATTTGATGACCCATCCAAGGTGAATGGAACAGAAGGTTTTGTACTCTCAGAATTCCGAAGAGTGCGAGATGAAATCAAGGAAAAGTTCTATGAATTGTATTCTAATAAGATTCGAAATCAGTTATAACACAGAATAATATGGAGAAAAAATATGGATTGGGTGTTTTTGAAAAATACCTTACTTTGTGGGTGGCTGCTTGCATTATCACAGGTATTGCCATAGGTAAGTATCTTCCAGCTTTCCCTGCGGCATTGGGCAAGTTGGAGTATGCTAATGTATCATTACCCGTGGCGGTATTGATATGGTTGATGATTTATCCAATGATGCTGAAGATTGATTTCCAGAGTATCAAGAATGTGGGTAAGAATCCGAAGGGATTGGTTGTAACTTGTGTGAGCAACTGGCTCATCAAGCCATTTACCATGTTTGGCATTGCTTGGTTGTTCTTGATGTTCGTCTTTGGCAAGTTTATTCCAAGTGACCTTGCTAACCAGTATCTGGCAGGATGTGTGTTGTTAGGGGCAGCTCCTTGTACGGCGATGGTGTTTGTTTGGAGCTATCTTACTAAGGGCGATGCGGCTTATACCTTGGTGCAACTGGCGGTGAACGACCTCATCCTCTTGGTGGCTTTCGTGCCTACGGTGGCTTTTCTCTTGGGTGTGGGTGGTATTTCTATTCCTTGGAATACGTTGGTGTTGTCGGTAGTCCTATTTGTGGTAATACCTTTGGTGGCAGGTATCCTTTCCCGTTGTTTGATAATAGCCAAAAAAGGCAAGGAATATTTCTACAATGTGTTCATTCACCAGTTTGATAAGATTACGCCAGTGGGACTATTACTCACTTTGATTATACTCTTTTCTTTTCAGGGAGAAATTATTGTGGCCAATCCGTTCCATATCATGATGATTGCTGTTCCATTGATAGCCCAGACTTTTCTCATCTTCTTCTTGGCTTTCGGTTGGGCAAAGAAGTGGGGGCTTCCTCAGAGTGTCTCCGCACCAGCAGGCTTGATAGGTGCCAGCAATTTTTTTGAGTTGGCTGTAGCGGTAGCTATCTCGCTATTTGGTCTCAACTCTGGTGCATCCTTGGCAACGGTAGTAGGAGTGTTGGTGGAAGTGCCAGTGATGTTGGTATTGGTAAAGATTGCTAATAAGTTTGCAAATAAGAACAGTCTCTAAGAAGTTATCTTATGGAGCAGATGTTGTAAAAGACAACCCTTATGTCATAAAAGAGGCAAACGATGTCGTAAAAGAGACGGATGATGTCGTAAAAGAAAAAGCAAATGTCACAAAAGAATTTGCAAAAGCTCAACGACAAATCTATAAGTTGATTTCTCAGACGCCTCAAATCAGTGCTGCCCAAATGTCGGAAAACATGGGGATTTCTTTAAGACAAGTACAGCGATACCTCAAACAACTTTCCGACCAAAACTTAATTGTAAGAGAAGGAGGTCGCAAAAATGGCGTTTGGAAAATCTTGGACGATGAATACGAAGGTTTCTTTAAAAGAATATAAACGATAAAGGTCGCTACCCAATTAGGGGAGCGACCTTTTTTTTCGTGTGTCGGTGCTGGGGGGTAACTCCCCACATCTATTCTATTAGCAGTAGCTTACTCCAGTCCATCGCCGCCGCCAGGAGCGGTAGTGCCGCTGTCGCCGCCGCTAGGGGTAGAGCCGCCTCCGTCGTTGTCCTTACCGTCGCCCGGCACAGAGCCCTCGTCGGTAGTGTTGCCGTAGGTGTCATACTCCTCTATGCGGCATTTCTTGCGCAGCTCAGCGTTGCTCCAAGTCTTGGTGTTACGCACGATGAGGTGTACGCCCTCCACGCTCGCTGCCGATACCTTGTCCTTGGTATCCTCGGCACGTGATGTCATACCGATGGAGAAGAGACCCAGGTCGGAGAGACGTACGCTCTTGCCATCGAGGATGAGCTCCTGCAGGCAGTCGAGCGTATCCATCAATACGCCGTGTACGGTGCCTCGGCTGTAAGGAGAGTTGTGCTCCGAGATGTGAGTTACAAACTCCTCGAAGTTCATCTCACGGTCAGTTACAGCAGTTGCGTAATACATCTGCTTGTTCTTGTTAGGTCCGCTCTGAGGAGTGCGAGTTACTTTACGATACTTCAATGTTCCTTTTGTTGCCATAGTTCTTTTTGTTTTAAAGTGATTAATAATGCCCTGTTACGCCCCCATGCATGATGTTACTCCGAGGGTAGTGCCGAGCGCCGTCAAGATTGTGAGTACAATCTGAAAAATCTGTTTCCAAGTTTCTTTCTTCATAATTTTCTAGTTTTTTTAGTGATTAATAATGTTCTTGATTACAGGTGCAAAGGTACTACATTTTTCCTAAACCACCAAAAATCACCTTGCAGAGTTCTGTGAAATTCCATTAACATTTCTGCCATATTGTGTTAAAGAAAATAACTCGCTCTAAATTGGACTTTGATTGAAAATCAAGAATTTGGGCGTTTACCTATATTATACAGGTAACAATATGGAAACGAGCGGACTTCTGCCCGTTTCTGTATTTTGCAATATACAAAGAACGCCTTAATTCGGGGACAAAGATACGATAATTTTCTAAATATCCAATGAATTACGATGAGAATTTTATGGCAATTAGAACTTTTTGTGTTAAATCCTATGCATGAAATGCAGTTTTCTAAGAAAATATTTGGAGATTCCGACAAAAAAGCGTATTTTTGCAGCAACAAATCCCACCACGCCTCTCAACGATGCGTACCACGGTGGGACTTCGCTTTTTATATGGGTATATGTAACTTGAGTATTAAGTAATATTTTAAGATATTTACTGTATAAATAAGTTCCAACTTAAAACGTTTTAATTATGAAAGCAAAAGTGTATTTAAAAATGTTAGCTTGCTTAGTAGGATTATTGACATTCTATTCTTGCAACAATGATTTAGAGCAAGACAAGAACGCTTCTGTTGAAGCGCAACAAGTTCAAAACGGACAGGAGGTCTCTCTTCAAGAGAATGCTTATGCAGATTATCTTGAACTTATGAAATCATTAAATAGTTCGCCAACAAGAAGTATGTCCACAGCTGAAATCCCTGCTTATTATGGTGGATGCTATATAAATGATGATGGAAATCTTGTAGTCTTAGTAAAAAAGGGAGAAGGTGTATCTGTTCTAAAAACTAGAGCAGCATTATCTCGTTCAACTATTTATGAAAGTTGCCAATACTCTTATAAAGAGTTGCAGCAAGTGGTTGAGGATATTCGGCAAAAAGCACTTGAAGGCAATAACTTTCTATATCAAAATGTGACAATATATGGCATATCTGAAAAAGAAAATATAGTAGAAGTGGGGTTGCTTCATAAAAATTCATCTACAATCCAAGAATTCAAGAAAAAAATCTGCGATAGCAATAAAATCAAATTTGTAAATTGCGGAAAAATCATTCTTAATGACGGAATTGATTGTGCTGGTGAAATCAAGACAATTCGTGATGGCAAAACACACAATGCATCTATAGGGTATAGAGCTAAAGATAAAAATGGCAATATAGGCATTGTCACAGCAGGTCACTTTATAAAAGTTAATGATATTTTAAAAGATTCAGCCAACGTAGAAATTGGCAAGTGTTTATATTCAAAGGAAGAGTATTATGTTGACGCTGCATTTTGTTCAATAACATCAAAAAAACATGCTCCAACTAATAAAATCAAATACATGAAAGATTTGCAAAAAGATACACTTTCTATAGCTTTGGCTCAACCGCCAAAAGGCTCTTGGATAAATATGGTTGGAATGGTCTCTAAAAGAAGTTCAGGAACTATATTTAATGCAAGCTATGACGTTCCTAACTCAGCACAAAAAACTATTTACAAGGATGTTATATTGGCAAAATATACTTCAAATAGTGGTGATAGCGGTGGTATTGTTTATGCCTTGACAAAAGCGACAAATACGAGATATACTGTTGGGATTAATTTAGGGAGCATCACATACAATGGTGTCACTTATGGAGCGTGTATTAAGGCTTATTTAATAAATCAGACCTTCGGCTTAACAAGATATTAAATTATGAATAGATTGACATTGGGTTGTTTCGTCTTCATTTTACTAATATTGGGGACTACTTCTGTTTCCTCAAAAGAAGAATATAATATTAAAAATGAAAGTAAAACATACTTGAATGATTCTTTAAAAATCAGTGCAATTGTCCATGATAAAAAACCTTCATTTGTAACAATTACAATTGAAAATTATGGTAAAAAGCAGATTAGTATTGGCAAGGTTTATGGTTTACTTACATATATAAACAATAGATGGACATATTTGACAAAAGCAAAGAATAAATTTATAAAAATCAATCCAAAGAGCGCTAAGACTATAAGATACAGTCTTTGTATAGAAAAAATTAGAAATTCAGAAATTAGCTTTACTTATTCAGAAAATCGAAAGAACAGAATAAGATTAGATGTGTATAGCAACAATGAATTTATGGGGAAAATTGATTGCGATTTTGCAACGCCTTTTAATGCAGTATGGAGTAAACATGATGGGGTGATAATCGTGAAATACGACTAAAAATTATAATTATGAGGGTGTGTCATAACTCCATGACGTACCCTCATTTTTTGAGGCTAAAAATTCATTGACATTCTGCTACAATCTCTCAATTGTTCATGAATTATATTATGCTATTTTCATTGATAAGTAGATCCTATCTGTATGCTTGGCATTCGACATGCTATTTATAATGGTACGATTATATGTCATAATCCTGTAAACAGAATGAAAAAAGCCGCATCAATACCTGGTTGGGGCAAGATACGGCTTTATTGATAAAATGTGTATTGTCCACATTATAATGGAGCTTAAATGTCCAACATTCTAATGATGTACTTACCATCTTTCTTGATAAACATGAATGGGTTGAAATGCTTATCCTGTGCATTTATTCCATACCCCAAACATTTGTATTCAGCAGGAGCGACAGACGGAAGTGGATATTCCTTGGTCTTCCCATTTTTTCTATTTACGATGACAAAGGAATATCTGTCCTTTTGGAAGTTGTCTGTCCTTGGCATACCATGCTTTAAAAGACAATAGATGTTCCTTTTATCCATTTTTACAGTTGTGATGCACTTTGTGAAGTAAGAACTATACAGATTTCCATATTCATGCGTATAAAATTTTGTGGAGTCTGGTGCAATCATAGGAACTGTATCTGTGTCAAACACCATGTAAACCTTATATTTGTCAAGATGAAGGCTATCTGTCACATACAGTTTTCCTGTGTAACCATTTCCATACAAGAAAGTTTTTCCTTCATGTGCGAATACATTATTAAGATAATAATAGCCTGTTCTGCTATTTTCTTGAATACGCTCTAATTTGCCGTAATGTCCATCACACTTTCCGTCATTGATACGAAAAGAAGCTATTATTGGATTGAAGGTCTTATAAAAGCTGCCATTAAAAGGGTCTAAATCTTTCTGTCCTACAATATCCTCTTTCTCAAATCCATCCATAGGCCATGTCAACTTTTCGCTTCCTGTCCATAATTTGTTATTGAATAAGTCGAACACAAAGTGAAGATAGAAATACTTGGAATGTTCCAAATCGAAATCTGGTGAAATCATCTTGCCTGACGTATAATTGTTGATGTCTCGTATCAAGACAGCAGGGGCATTGTAAAAGCTAAAGTTCCATTCGTTGCCTACTTTTTCTCGAAGAATCTTTGGCAGGGAATAGGAAATTCCGATATGAGAAGAGTCCAACATATTTGCAGACAATGCTATGTAAAAGACTTGTCCTTGTTTTACTAAGTTTCTGAAATCCTTATCTGGCACGGAAACAAATTTCTTTTTCTCCGCTTCGTCTGCTTGGAAGAGTCGCTTGAATTTAAACAAACCATTTTCTTTATTAAACAGCATTATACCATTGTTCAGCATGTCGTTAAAAAAAAGGTGTCCATTCTCTATTTTGGGAATATCATATATTGATGATATTTCTACTCCATCTTTCGTGTTGACCTCGATGTCCGTTTGTTTCCATTTTGGCATAGGAACATTTATCATCGCAATCTGGTCTGACACCTCTTTATATGAGTCTTTCTTATCCAATTCATACATGTGAGGAGCAATTCTCTTTTTACAAAGTACCAACTGCTTCACAAACTCTGCCCCTAAGACCGTATATTGTCCACCTGTGACGAACACGCCTTCTTTTGGAACTAATTTGAGTATATACAATCCGTACATTCCTTCAGAGTTGAAACTGAAGATGTTGCTATAAACTGATTTCGTATCATAAATGTAATAATCAGCCTTATAGTTGTTTTTAGAATTATACCAACTTGCTGTTTTAGAATCCCCATATGCAGTTATTAGTAATAACTTGTTGTTCGGATTATTGCGTTTCAGTTTATCATAAAATGCAGGAATTGCAGCTTCACATCTAAAACATTCAGCAGGACTATAAAGAATTGCAAAAATTGTATCTTCCTTAATGTTTGCTGAATGCAAATAATCAGACAGAAGCCCTTCAGTGTTAGGCTTCTGTCTGATTTGCAAGTCGTTCTGCTCCATTTCATTTATATAATCACGCCCCTGTGCAAATATGGTCGTGCAAAACATAAAGAAAAGGAGTGCTAAAATATGCCTTATTTTCATTCTGCCACATTTGCCTTGAACGTTCCACCCAATTTCATTGTTTCAAGCTTAATATTTGCCTTTGTTTCTGACACGGAAGATGGAGCAAAGAAATTGTTTGTAAATAATGTGTTACCATCAGCATCCTTTACCTGCTGCATCACCAAAGTTTGGTCTTCAAATGACACCAAACTTGACTCTATGGTTCCGCACTTTCTGATAGTTGCTCCCTTGCAAGGATTGTTTGCGTTAGTTGAAGCCTTTGAACCATAGAAAGTAGATACAATCTTGTCTGGTGTAGATGAGCTAAGATCATCATCTGATACTGCTGAAGCCTTAATCTCATTTAAGTTTCCTGCAAATGCAGTACCACACACAATAACGGCAATCATGCCCATGAAAAACTTCTTCATTTTTTTACTCCTTATGCAACCTCTACAATAATAGCACAGCTTGGTCGAGGTCTATTAAAGCCAAGTCATGTAAGTTTTCATTTGCAAAAGTAATAAAAAAAACTATTTCATCAAAATGTGTCAATCAAAATATTTTTGTTAATCAATGCAATGTGTTAATTTGACACATATAAAGCGTTATTTTTAACAAAGTGAAATATAACCAACATAATAAACCAATACTGCGTTAAATTAATATTTAATCGTCTGTAAATCAATAACTTATATTAAG
>ENA-OPFG01001396-OPFG01001396.1-human-gut-metagenome-genome-assembly--contig:-NODE-1396-length-12598-cov-1.883600_pt1 | contig 12598 bp, 12 predicted proteins | sample MGYA00241304_ERZ501542 | MGnify/ENA primary metagenome ERZ501542 (study PRJEB25962, sample SAMEA2042427) | human gut metagenome | biome: human gut; feature: human-associated habitat; material: faeces...
GAAACAGATCTCCTTATAGCTGGTTGCACTGATGAGAGAAGGTAAATTATGGCAGTTTGGAGACTTCAGTTAATTACTGCCGGTTCAAGTATTGCAGCTTATTGCATTCAAAATCATGTAGCTGCAATGGGGTGGAGTTTGGCAGATATTGCACCGACAGTAAGACAAACGATTAAGGAATTTGAGGAATATCGTAAATATGCAGATGATGCGTATGATGAAAAATACGACAGCGTCAAAAGACTTTATTATGATGTAAAACCCGGAGATATTATCTGGATGCGCTCAAGATCTGAAGGAAAATATTATTTTGCTAGGGTGAAGCCGGAGAGCAAATGGGTGTTCAATGAAAATGCAGTATCTATTGATGCAGCAAATCAGCTTACGGAAATTGACTGGTATCCGGCATCGGATAAAGCCGACGAAGAATCAGTTCCGGGAGCGGTGGCAACAGCATTTATCATGGGACAGACTTTGCAAAAGATAAAAAAACCGGGAGTTGAGGCATATAGCCAGATGCTTTATAACCGGCTCCATGATCCTAAAAAAGATTCTTACAGTTATCCGGATCCGGATGAATAAATGTCCAACCGATCCTTTTTTGGTATAGAAATCTGTTATGCTAAGCAAGACGGTCAGCAATTTTTTCATATCCCAGCATTTGAATTTGATATTGATTCCATTCAGAATTTTCTATGTTTATACCATAAGTATCCACACTTTTTACTTGAAGTAAGAACTCATCTTTGCCATACTCTATGCCTGTCATCAACAAAATTTCAAAAGTCCATCAATGCTGCTTTGGGGCTGTTTTTCTTGCCTTTTCCCTATATTTCATAGTATACTTATCATATATATAATACAAAGAGGGAGGAAACTATATATGAGCAAATATCTGGCAATTTTATTGTCTGCCACTCTTGTGCTGGGACTTAGTGCATGCGGCATAAGCAATAATACAGAAGTATCTTCGGAAGCGACAGAAAGTACAGCTTCGGAAGCGACAGAAGCTGTAACGACAGAAGCTCCGGAACCCGTACAGGTAGACCCTGAGGTACAACGGGGTATTACCTTAGGCTTAGTCAGCGCGGACTATCTGGATGATCCCAACGCTCCTGCCACTACTACAGACCTTGAAAATATGGGAGCTAAGATTCTGGAATTGAGAGGAACTGAGGCTTCCGTTATAGCAAAGTGGGATGAATGTGCATCCGGCAGTGACCGTACTGCCCGTAACAGTGACGTTGCCAAGGCTACATATTATATTGCTTCATATCTTTCCGAAGACGGTATTCCTAAAACGAATGCAAATGATAACTCTGGCTCTAGAAGATGGTTGCCGGGAGACTGGCATAAGGACCCACACAGTATCAATTGGGATAATTTTATTAAAAACGCGAATGGTGAGTTTTCATTTTATAACAGAGAGGAAGCCGCTCATGGCAATGACCCTATCACAACTAATGAAGTCAACTCAACAATCGCCGTTATGTTTTCAATTGCTCTGGCATCTCATTACAGCGGTCAATATGTTCTTCCGCAGGACTTAGAAACCGGAACCCTGCTTCTGGAAACCGAGCTGACCAGAGCCGATTTACTGTTACGCATGGTGCGTCTGTATGATAGCTTTGAGGACGAGGTGGAATACATAGCGATTGATTCCTTGGGTACTGAAAATCCGATTACAGACAGTGAGATAGCCAATGCAGCCGCCGTACCGGAGGTGAATGCCAGCGGTTCCTCCGATGAATGGATTGGTTCTATAATGGAAAACTATAATCTTATCGGAAATCCGGATGGAGATAACAGCATATATTCTACTGACCTTACATGGAACTATCGGGAAGCCGATTTTGCCGCTGCCGCCGACATGGGAATGAATTATATGAGACTTTCGCTTGCTCTTCCGGTATTAGCGTATCCGGACTACAGCGGAGGACCGTTCCTCTGTAAACAAAGCCATTATTGAGGATTTTGATAATGCGATTCGATGGGGAATGAAATATGGTCTTCATATCTCCATTGGTTTTCAGGGATACTTGGACGATGATATTGATGGCATTGACTGCACAAATGCTGACGGAAGCGTAGAAAATCTATTTACTCCGGATTATCTGGCACCTGCCGAAAGCTATGAAGCAAAAGCTGACCTGCTGAATGCCTTTGCAAAACGATACAGTAATGTGCCAGCTAAATATCTATCATTTGAATTACAAAATGAGAATTGTGCTTTAGACAATGACAGTGCCGCCAATGATACTATGGCAGACCAGTTCATTATGCTGGCAAATTCTATATGGTCTGTAACGCCGGAGCGTGGTGTTTCCTTATCAACCGATACCCACACACTTACGGAAACAGAATATGCTTACTGGAGCAAGATTGCGGAAGCAGGGATTAATCTTGACTTCCACTGTTATGAACCACGAAGCTTTCTGGCTCCAAACGATTATTATCGGGTAGATGCCTCTGAAATGGTGTGGCCGGGCTTTGTCGATGAACATGGGGAAAGCTGGGATATGGATAAGGTATATGATACCTATATTGCACCATGGAAGGAATTGGCAGATGAATATCAGGTAGGTCTTAAAATCGGTGAATGTAGCCCTTTTATAGAGACATGGGATTTATTTGATACCCCTCCACGTACTCAGGATGCCATGGTTGCATGGGCAGCCGATTTTTCTAAGAAAATGCAGGAAAATCATATCAGCTATACCTTGAACAATACCATGAACGGCTTTTCTGCCATCCATGATATACCCCCGGCAGAAACGGATATAAGTAGCTATATGACAGGAGCCGATTATACACTTAAGACCTATTATCTCGATAATTATACCTGTACCCTTTATATTAACGAGGACTATGCGGAAGCATGCTACAACAAGAAATAATTAAAAGCTAGTTTCTTTCCGGCTCTGCCTGCTTCTCCGGTTTTGTCTCCGGGGTGATGCCATGACCTAGTCCTCCGCATAATAAGCCTTCACCAGATAATGTACATTATATTCATAGTTGGGATGGGATAATTTCACTACTTTTAATTTACACAATATCATCAACTTCGCCCTATACACAAGGCAAAGAAGCTTTTTACAGCCTCTTTGCCTTGTTTCCTGCATCCTATCATATTTCGCCTCTCACGTCACAGCCTTGGCGGGCATCGCACAGTGATTTAGTTCAATTCAAATTTGTCAAGGAAAGAGATAACAATAGAAAAGGTGCCCCGAAGGACACCTTATGCCGCATTACTTTTGTGTGATGTATCGACAACGATTCCTGCATCCAGGTAAACGGAAAGAGAGGTCAGAATCATTTCCCGTAGGTCCTCTGTCAGCTTTACAAATTGATCTAGATCCTGGTTTTTGTAGATGGCTGTCGAAAACTGATGCATAATACCGGAGCTTGCGATCACGTTAGTGACAATCGTAGCAATTTCATTGGCATAGGAGATGTGCACCTTAAGCCCATTCCCATTACGTTAGACGATGGGACAGTATTGGGAAGTATTATCGGCGGACAGGTATTGCCGGAGAACCCGGACGAAGAAAAGTTCCGTGGAACGGCAAAAGAACTGGGCATTGATGAGAACAAGTATATCGCAGCACTGAAAAAAGTGAATGTAAAGACCAGAGAACAGATTGAAGCTTCGGCCAACCTTCTGGGAGATGTCATCAATATGTTCGTCAGAGCCAGCTATAACAGCAGGAAGAACGAAAGCCTAGTAGCTGAATTAAAAGGTGGTATTGCCAGTGCGGCAGAGCAGATTGGAGAAGCGGAAGGCAAGACAAAGGAGATTGACGGATACAGCAAGCGTCAGCAGATTCTGGCATTGAATGCATCCATTGAGGCGGCCAGAGCCGGAGAACAGGGAAGAGGATTTGCTGTCGTAGCTGGCGAGGTACAGAAGCTGGCGAAGGATATGGCAGCTTCCAGTGCAGATATTAAGAGTATTCTGGGACAGTTGTCGGTAACCATTAACAATTTGAATCAATAATCAATACTTTAAATACATAGTTGCCATTATTTAGAAAAGTGGTTTTTGGAAAATCCTCTTTCGGAAGGAAAGATCCGGAAGAGGATTAAATATTGGATCCTTTTGATTTATTGAGGCGTAAACGTCAAATCATGCGCCTTGTCGAACTGACTTTTTTATGCCAAATTCTAAAGAACATGAAAAAACTAAGAGTTTTTTAATAAACGCTCCATGGAGCGTTTATTGAAAACAAAATTTTGTAAAATTCTGAAGAATAACTCTAAAATCTTCAGAATTTTCCGGATTTTCTTAAGGCATTTCTTCAGAACTATACTTTAAACTGTAAATATAAACAAAACAATTTCGCATATGAGGGAGGAAGAAAATGAAGAAAAAAAGAATTATTGCATTAGTAGCAGTTACATTGTCCCTGGTACTGGGATTACCGGTATGTGCTGAGGAGGCTCACAATGATTTGCAGATGCAAATTGGAGGTTCGATGGTGGATTTGGAGGAATTGGCTGAGGCGAATAATGTCGATCCCTACGAATTAAAAAGTGCCATTGAAGAGAGCATGGGAGATGAGAAGGTATCACCGTTTTCTAGCTTGAAGCAGACAGTTCTTAATACTGATGCATCTGAGTATATTGACTATGGTATGGCAAGAGCAGGTGGAAATGTAAAGATTTATAAGACCAATCAGGATTCTACAGGCTATGTGGCAAAATCTGGTGCGCAGACTGCAAGTGGCAAAACACCGACGGTTGGTATGTGTTCTATGCAAATCAAGTCCACAACGAAGACAGGGACGACAACGGATACTATTGTTAGATTGGGGACGACCATACATATGACCAGTGCGGTTAACGTGAACGGGCAGAACTTAACGTCATTTGTCGTTGAGGATAGAGGTGATCCCGGTAATCGTACCAATTTTTGGATTGATATTTACTTTGGAGATTACGTAGATAAATCCAGTCAGACTTACAAAGCAGCAATTGAGTACGGTTTAAAGAAAGTAAGCTATTATTACTATTATTAATGATGGAGATAAATGAGGATGAAAAATAAGATTATTGCGATTGCCCTGATAGTGGTAATGAGTATGATGCTTATTGCTTGTGGAAGTACCGGCGAAATGAAAGCAACGGAGTATTCGGAAGTGTCGTTGACTTCCATTACTTCAGGGGAGCAGGAAACAGAGGGAGTACCGACAGTACAAGCAGAAGAGCCCCAAGTAATAATTGGCCAAGCAACAATTGGAGCTAGTTCCTATGAGGAAGCGATTGCAAGGCTTGCTAAAAAAATTAAATCTACAGTCATTAATATAAACACTGCGCTGCCAGTTTTGGCAGTTTCGGATTGGACCTATGATGATGGAAACGGTAATCAAGTAGCAATGGCATGTGAAATATATTACCTTGTGGACGGTTCTGTGAAATATTGTGGGTTGTTGGCGAGTGAAGGAACCGCTTATCCTATCACACATGATAATACTGGATTCTATGTGACCGGTGGACACTCCTTCCAACATTATGTTGTCAGCGAAGATGGTTCGCTGAACTGTGACATTGATGTACAGGAAGATATCGATGCGGACGGTAATTCAGTTTTCACACAGACCAACGGCGACATGGTCACAATCATTTCGGAAGATGAGTTTTATGCTTTTTTTGAAACAAGTAGAGATGCAATTGCAATTAGCTTTTCGGAATAATATTTGTTAGCTTGGTGGGACTCTCGTCATTCTTAAAACTTTGTTGTGAGTGAGGATAGGAAATTATGTGTATTAACAGAGTGAGAAAAAATGCCTTGTTTCAAGGGGTGTGCAAGTGCATAGTTCTGTGTCTTTTAAGTGCTGGGATGCTCATAATATCGTCCTGTGGGGATGATAATTCTGCCATGACCTCTGAAAAAGACATTGTTAAAAATGGCGAGAGTAATTCTTATAATGCGAAGGCTGAAATTTCCATGGAGGAAGCCATAGCTATTGGGCTGAAGGAAGCAACGCAATATTATGATGACTTACAGCTGACAAGCGTGTATAGCTATGATAATGATTATGTTCGTAAGATTGATGCTGGCAAAGATGGTAAAAGAGAATGGTGGTACGTCAGCTTTGGCAATGAGCAGAATAATTATGTCAATGTACTTGTGATGGATGGTGAGATTGTTTCTGTATTTCAGGCTGATGATAATGCCAATAGTGGATTGATCAATACAGAAGATATTAAGATGACCGCCGAGGAAGCAGTTGCCAGGGCAGTTGAAATAGGTCTCATCGGAGGGAATCCAGATGATGAATCTCAATGGGTATCAGGCTATAATTTTAATTTGTCGTATGGAAGCCTAGTTTCGGAACCTGATATATACAGAGTGTTTCTTGAGGTGATTGGGATATCGCCAAATGGTAATTTTGCTCATATCGATTTTGATGCAACAACCGGTGAGTGTATTCTTGTGGAAGAAAAGTGGGAATACGAAAATGGGAATGTGGCTTGGACTGCATGGGAGTAGAAGTGAATTATTCCGGCGATTGCAATTCAAGGTATTTTGTGACAATATAATATTATATATAAAATTGAGGGAGGAATTATAAAATGAAGAGAATGCTGATTAGCGTGGCAATTAGTATCTGTATTGCGTTTGGACCGGTGATGGTCACTTATGCCCAGGAACCGACAACTCTGCCGTCACAAATGGAAAGTGTGGAATCGAAACCCCATGTTAAGGCGGATCAAACTGTGGCAAGGATTTCTGTAGTCAAATATATAGTAATCGTCTCTAAGACAGATGTACGCACGGCACCAAGATCGACAGCGGAGAGCGTAGGATATCTCTACAAGGATGACATATTATCTGTGGTAGAGGTGAAGGATGGTTGGGCACAGATTCGGATAAATGGTCAAAAAAGATATGTTGATGCCGGGCATTTGCAGAAGAAGTAAGATGGTTCATGAGGGATAATGTATGGGAAAATTGATGGTAGTGGAAGATGACCCGGATATCTGTAGTGCTATTAAAATCTTATTGGAGAGTCAGGGATATTCTGTGAATATAGCGGGAAATGCAAAAGAAGCAATGGAGATTTTTAGCTCTGAATATGAACTTCTGATTCTTGACATTATGCTTCCCGGAATGTCTGGGATAGAACTGTGCCAAAAGATTAGAAGATTTTCCTATGTTCCGGTTCTGTTTTTGACAGCAAAATCTGCAGATACAGATAAGATGGAAGGGTTATCGGCCGGTGGAGACGACTACTTAGTGAAGCCATTCTCCTTTGTAGAATTGATTGCAAGAGTGAAAGCTTTGATACGTAGGAATCAGCTATATAATTCCAAACCATCATTAGAGGAGGAATCTCATGAAAAGTGGGTGATAGAGGGGAAACTCTTTATTAACACAAAGGAAAATGAGGTTTTGGTTGAAAATGAGGAAATCCCATTAACAGATTTGGAATATAAGATTTTATTGCTGCTTGTGACGAATAAAACAAAAATATTTTCAGTGAAAAATATTTATGAAAGTGTTTGGCAGGAAGAGTATATCCACTCATCAGGGAATACGGTCATGGTTCACATCAAGAATCTGAGAGGAAAGCTGGATAAAAATCCATATACCGCTGGGAGCATCAAGACAATTTGGGGAAAGGGTTATCGATTTGAAGGATAATTATTCGAGCTCGACGAGAAAACTTTTTTTCTGTGTTTTAATAGCTATATCCAGTACCGTTATTATATTTTTGCTTAGCTATTACAAGGGAAGGAAGCAATTAGATTTTTATTTTGACTCATCGACCTATGTTTATAATAAAGAGACTCCGTATGTCAAAGATCTGCAGGAGTATATTGATGAGAATCAAATCACTTTGAGCGAGTGCGAAAGATTAGAGGAGTGGGCAACCGAGCAGGAGATAGAATTCCTGATCGTCTCCAGTGAAAGAAATGTTATATATGCCATCACATATGCAAATGGATTTGCAGAGATGGGGAATGCAAGGGATACGTTACATGAGATGTGGATGTATCTTATGCCGGTTACATTCGGTGAGGATACGGTGGATGTCCTTGTTTACACCGATTATACTAGTTGGGCATATGAACTTCTAACGATTTTAGCAGCTATTTTTTCAATTTTATTTAGTCTCCTCTTGATTTATTGGCTTGTTCATAATGAAATGAAATCGTTAAAAAGGAAATTGGAAGCTTCGGAACGAGCAGAGGCGATTACGCGCGAATCACAACATAAGATGGTGCAAAGTATGGCTCATGACCTTCGCACGCCTTTAACGGGATTAATTGCATACGCAGAGATAGTGAAACTAGAGATAAAAGATGGGAAGGCGAGTACTGAGCATGTTGAAAAGATTCTAACAAAGGCAAATGAAATCAAATTCTTAACAGATCAGATTTTTGATTTTTCGATGATTGATACAGGGAAGGAAATGAATAATAATGTGGCTTCAATGATTTCTTTTCGTGATGCTTTTGAGGATTACCTGTCAGATGCATGTCAAGTTTTAATGGTAAATGGATTCTCTGTTGATTACCGTGGTATTGAATGGATTAATGTTGCAGTTTTAGCTAACAGTGTGTTTGTAGGGAGAATCTGTAACAATTTAGTATCGAATATTTGCAAATATGGATTAAAAAAAACAGAGGTTGTTCTAAGGACTTATGAGGACAATGATTTTGCGTGTATAGAGATAAAAAATAGGATTGATTATGCCAAACGAGATATGGATAGCACAGAGATGGGACTCAAGATTGTTTCTGCCATGATGGAGGAGATGGGAGGGAAATTTGAATCTAAAGAAATGGGCGAAGTATTTGTGGCAAAATTGAGATTTCAGAGAGAAAATCAAGCGATGGGAGTGCGTGGACAATAATAATACCAACCCATGCACCCGGCAGGAAGTGGTGCATGGATAGGTGTTTCAAATATAACGGCATATATGACTTCAGACGGTTATTGGACAAGCCTTACATATAACATTTACAAAAGTGTGATATTGTGAAATTTTCCAATATATCGCATGTTGTGATGATTACGTTATTTGATGATGTATCGAACAGTTATGGGTTGCAGCACCGATACAGAGAGTAAAACGGCAACATCATTATTTTCCACGTACTAGAAAGAATACTATATAAAAATATTTAATTATTAGGAGGAAAAATTTTATGAGACATAAGACGGACACTGTGGCATTAAAAGTTTTATTTACTATAGGAGTCAGTTTATTAACTTTAGGAACTTCTATAACTTCTCAAGCGGCAGAAGAAAAAAACATTACAAATTGTATGGATTTTCAAAATATTTATGGATTAGAAGCAAAGTATAGCGGTGTATATTTTAATACAGAATACGAAATATTTAGGGAACTGGGTGGCAATATAGTAGGGTTAACAGTATCCGATGATGCAGTTACTATAGATTATAGTGACGAGGAAAGCTTTGTAGATGCAATAGCTATGTTGGATGATGGCAGTTCGGAGTACGTTAGTGACATAGCAGAATGGACAAGTAGCAACAATCAGGTAGCAAATGTCTATAACGGAAGAATAAATGCTGTCAGTACAGGCTCTTGTATCATTACGGTTTCCTATGAAGGATATTCAACTGATATAGAAGTAAATGTACTTGCTTATAGAGACACACTGGAAGAAATCCAGTTGCTGAATGCGAATATCTTACAGCAGAATCTGGCGAGAGTAGCTGATAGCCAAGTGGTTAATGTGGCGAAAGAAATGACGGAGTATACGTGGACTCCACAGAAAAAACTGATAGGTTGGAACGGACATGTTTTTGAAGCGGGAGTAGCTGTTACAGGCATTCCCTATTCTCAATCAGCAAATCAGGTAAATAAAAATCTTTTTGCAAGTGCTTTATTAAAGGCGGATTTTTATGATAGTTGTATAAGGTCCGATGGTACAGCTATGCCTAAATATGGTAATGATTGCTCTGGATTTGTTTCTTATTCATGGGGGATTTCCAGAAATACTACGAGTAGTTTTATCAGTGGTATAAGAAGCGGTACTTATAAAAAAGTAGGAAGCTATAATGCTAATAGCCCCAGTACCTCTGAACTGAAGGAGGCATATAAAAGCCTACAGCCGGGGAATGCAGTAGTCAAGTCTGGACATACATTCTTAATTGCTTCGAATGATGTAAGCAATTCACGGGTATATGTGTATGAGCAGACACCGCCGAAAGCTATATACAGAAGTTGGACATATAGTAGTATGGCTTCAAACGGATATATGCCATTTGCGAGGTGACTATGAATAAAAAAATTATTGGTTGTTTAATGTTTTTAATTGCCTTATGGACAATGACCGGTTGCGGAAAGCAGGAAATGATCCGCTGCGAATACACAAATGAGGCAGTAGGATTTACTTTGAGTATAGACAGACCGGTGGAATGGACGGCGAAGCTGCAGGAAGGCTGGTCGGCAACCGAGACAGAGGAGGCCAGTCCGGACGAAGGAATCCGGCTTTATATGGATAACAGCCAGGAGAGCAGTATTTATTTTTGTAATAGTTTTTCTCCTTATTATGTAGTGGATGAAAATGATTTGGAGACCGTGGAAGTAAATGAGGAACTCACGGCACTTCATGGAATAGAAGCAAGCAGTGAATGGGTAAGTGAATCCTATGTTTTTCAAAAAGAGGATTTCATCGGTCAGGGATTCTATAACATTGAAATCGAGATGACACAAAGGGATTACAAAAAATACAAAAAGCTTATCTCACAGATTGTTGCCAGTTGTCAGATTCGTGAGTGGGAACCGGAAGGTACGATGGCAACGGAAAACACTGAAAGTGTAGAAAAGTGATCGCAAAAGAGCAAAATAAGATGGCTTAGTTTACTCTGCAGATTCCTCATAAGAAAGTCATATCCATTACGGGAACGGAAGATAATAATGCGATAGAAGAAATAAAGCGGAGTCCACAGTTACAGATAGTGGATGGAAAGCTGTATCGGGTGGAAGCGGACGGATTCGTTTGGGGTATCGACGAGGCTTCGGTTAAAATATGGAAACAGCAGGGTGGCAACCGTTATGTAGTGAGTGGAAAAGAACAGAACGAGATGACCGCTGATGTGATATTTATCATAAGGGAAGCAGAAAACAAGGATAACAAATACGAAATAGTAGTCGAAACAAAACTGTGTCAGGAACAGAAATTCACGGTATAGTGTTCGATGTCTGTTATAACGGGTTGGTGGAGTGATGGAGACAATTTTATGCTTAGTTATATGCAGAGAAATAGGTAGATTGACCTGACATGTGTCAGTGTATTCTGCAGAGATAGCAGAAGCAAATGATTCTCCAGCGGTCGGAATGATTTTTGTGCCATCAGGGATAATCAGCCGATTTCTTATATGAATATTGACTTAACATCCGAGGATATTGGACATGGTGTAGAAATTGAAACAGTAGAATAGAAGTGGGTGGTAAGTGACTATCTCTATACTTATGACGACAGGGGATTCATCGCAGGGGAGACCGCCATCGAATCTCTGGCAGGCTATGCCTACGATGACAAGCATAACGGACGGCATGAGGACGGCAGACATGACGACCTCTATCCTCATGGCAGCCGCCATAACGGCAAGCATGACAAGGATGCCACTTTCGCGTACCAGATCGTGGAGACCGACCGGACATTTACCTATGATGTAGCCGGAAGGCTCCTGACCGCTACGGAGACCGAGGACAATTATGGCACCTGCGTCTACACGTTCGAGTATGACCTTATGGGTAACCGTACTTATATGGAGAAAACCTTGAACGGAACGGTTGTGGAGTGGCACAGATATGAGTATAATGAGAGTAACCAGCTGATCTCTGAAAAGCTCTACAATGGCAAAAAGACCACCAGCCTTGCCTATACCTATGATGCAGATGGCAACCGGATCAGTGAGACCGGGCGGATCGGCACGGACAAGGTGAACAAGACTTATGAATACTCCGTAGAGAATCGTCTGGCGGCAGTGCATGACGGGGATGAACTGCTCCTTGCTGCGGCTTATGACGGTGACGGCAACCGGGTATTCTTATTGAACTATAATCTCCATACCGATGATGACTGGAAGGGTAATTCCGGCAACGGCAACGGGAACAACAAGGACAACTCCGGCAGTGGAAATAATGGAAAAGGAAATTCCGGCAATAACGGCAATGGAAACGGCAACGGTAAGGGGAAGGGCAACAATAAGAAGAACAGCAAGTCCGGGGGCACGGATGACGCCGGCTATGGCAATGCAACCAATGCGGAGGAGAACAACAGCCAGAACCAGTGCGGCATTCTCTTCCCGGTACAGGAGGAAGTCAGCGCGACAGAGGCAGATCTGATCGCCCGGATCAAGACCACCGGTAAGGAAAAGAACTATGAGCTGATCGAGTACTTAAACGACGTCAACCGTGAGCATGCCGAGGTACTGGTCGAGCAGAACATCAATGGTAAGACGGATACCTCTTATATCTACGGAGCGGAGATAAACGGCGGATTCGACCGGATCTCCCTTGACCGGTTCGATGGCAGCACCGGATATTATCTCTATGATTCCAGGGGAAGCGTCTCTGGCATCACCAATGAAGAGGGACAGGTCTACCAG
>ENA-OPFG01001400-OPFG01001400.1-human-gut-metagenome-genome-assembly--contig:-NODE-1400-length-12551-cov-13.504161_pt1 | contig 12551 bp, 39 predicted proteins | sample MGYA00241304_ERZ501542 | MGnify/ENA primary metagenome ERZ501542 (study PRJEB25962, sample SAMEA2042427) | human gut metagenome | biome: human gut; feature: human-associated habitat; material: faeces...
GAGTGGGAATGAAAGTTAAGAACAAGCCTTGACACAGTTTAAATTACACCCCCAAAAGAGATAGGGGAAGAATAACTTCCCCTACCCTTTTTAAAGCAGTCGCAACTCTTGTTTAATACCAAGCTTTTTTGACTCTTTATTAAAGAATTCTACTTTACGTTTTACTTTTTCTTTAAACTGCTCGAACAATGCAATTAAAGCTTCTCGCTCGGTATCAAAAAGCTCTTCTTCTCTAATTGTATGCTGTACGGTTCGTTTACAATGGTCGGGTTTGTATCTATAATCTATCCACCAACCCGATGAATTAAATTCGTTCCCCTCAAACCAAGATACGTTGCAGCATCCCTTTACTATACAGCGTTGTGGGGCATCAAACCATCCATCAATATACCAAGCAATATCACCATTCTTATATTTGGGTATTGGTCTTTCCTCTTTGTTCGTATATTTATATTTCTTCATATTCTCTTTTTTATTACTTATAGAAATCCCTATTATAAATACCTGAAAGCCTTTGCATATCTTCCTCTGTTATGGAGTATTTGTAGTTTAACTGATATTGAATATAGTCTCCATACTCCACATCTTTACATGGGAACAGCTTTCCGTTATCAATTCGTTTGAATATTATATTATAATCTGTCCTCACTCCCTTGTTAATAATTGAGAAGTGACTTCCTACAGACTCTCGTTTATCTATTACTTCATACCAAAAAGTTTTACCTTTATGAGACCTATCATTAATACCCATATAAGCAAAAATTCCTAATATAAAAAGAATAAATAAAAGCTTAAAAAAATAGTTATCTTTTTCCATACACTTAACTCTTTATTATTTTTAAATACTTCAACTTTGTGAATCGGTATGATTCATACACCTCATCTACATTCACACCTGTATTAAAAGCAAGAATACATCCTTTGTCATCGTAGAACCCAAGGATAATATACTTTTCTTCTACATACCCTGCAACGTATGCACCAATATCATTACCTTTATAAAGAACAGGCTCTCCACGATACGCATTAAAAAAATCTTTATTTGTCATACGCTATCGCTATTTTAGTTCATCAAAGTCAAACCACTCTATCTTATCGTAGCACTCGTACAGAACTTCTATACGCTGTGTTCCGTCTCCTCTTGTGACAACCCATATATCGTCACTCATTGCTCCATAATGAAGAGCCGTAGGATTTACGCCTCTACCACTATATCGGAACATTACCCACTTTTTTAATGGTGGCTTCTCTTCCTTTAGGTCGTGCCATAATGATGCAGCATTCACGTAAGGAACGTTTTCTGTGTTACAATCAGTAACACCAATCTTTTCTGTACTGAACGTTACCCCGTTCAGCTCATTGTAATCTACCTCATCTTCATTGCTACAGATATTGAGATAAATCTTCTTAGGTAAATTCTTTATTTTCATATCCCTTAAACTTAATTTATGAATATTTACCAATTCCAAATGTCAGCGTATCTTTCATCTGGTGGTGTTTTAATCTTTGGAAATATAGGAGTATTGCTGATAACACGATGGTCGCAACTTCCTGTACTTCCACTAGTAAGTGGCTCTCCGTTACAGACTAATCTATATTTACATTCATCACATTGTATGTAATTCATATCACTTGAATTTAATGATAAAAAACTCGGTATCAAGCCACTTGTCGGGGCATAATCCTTTCTTAGGTTTGCCGATGGTGATACTCTCAATCTCCTTTTCGATACGTGGACTATCCTTGCGATAGCCGTTAATGAAGAGGACGTGGGTATATTGTTTTAACACAATTCTCTGTGCGTCAATATATTTTTTTAGTAAATCCGTTCGCCCTGCTAAAGCCGAGGCAAGATTTCGCACATCAATAATATTGCTGTTATTGTGAAATAATCGTGCTACCCAATACGGCTTTATCTCCCGATACTCTTCATTCTTTCTTCCGTCAGCAATCATGTCGAACCATTGCTTGCTGATGGTGAGGGTCAATATTTTCTTCTTCATTCTTCCACCTCCTCCCAGTCTGTTGCAAGAATATCATCCAAGGAGAAGAAATGCCAATAATGTGGTACAACATGGGTGAATGATTCTATGGAACTTTGTTGGTACAAGATGGATATTTCTTTATACTTGTTTATAGACAAACTAAAATAACAGCCGTTTCTTCTCACTCTTTTCCCTTTCTTCATTCTTCTCAGAGCCTCCGAGAAGTCAAATGTTTGTTTGCTCATAACTCATCAATATTATCAATGTACATACTAATCTTGTTGTAAACGTCATTCAAGTCTTTAACTGTACTATTGTATTCAGTATCTTTTAATGCATCCATAGCATCATGTAATTTCCCCAATGCTTGTTTCAGGGAATGTCTGTCTTCTGAATTAAGCACTACAACATTTACTTGCTTTATCTTCATATCTCTTAATCTTTATATGTTTTATACCCGATTTGGAAATCATTCTCTATGTCTTCCTTATCCACATCACACTCACTTGCAACAGAGCGTCAGAACTCTTCAGCTAAATATGGGTAGTCTCACTCACAGCACTTAGACAGAACTGCAAAACATCGAAGTCTTCGGGTACTGTCATTTCCACTTTAATGCTTACCTCTTTCATGCGCTTTCTTTTTTCTAGTTAAACTTATCGCCTTGGTGATGCGGTGGTCTCCTGCGTTCTTTCCTATACTTTTCATTCCGCAATAGTAGCCCCATCGCCAAAGCCAATACTTGCTACCATAAAATCTTTTATAGTAGTTCATTATCTTCTTTGCTAGTCTAATCTTTATTTCTCACCTCCTTCATAAATGCTATATAAACAATATGTATAATATCCCAAGAACAAGCCAAACAAAAAACATCTTGTCACTTCATAAACAGATGGATTAAGGATTGTTCCAACGAGAAAATATCCCATCATCATGCAGGAAAAGACTATAATGAGTATCCTATATGTTCTTTTCTTCATCATTTTTCTCACCTTCCTTTCTGTCGAACTTGTTTCCACAAATACAATCATACTTACATACGGCAACAAGATTTAAATCAAACTCATCTTCTCCTTTAATAGAAGCTTTGAATCCACAACCTTCATAGCCAACCTCATAGATTACTGAGTAATCCTTTGTTAAAAGGTCATGTTCCCATACCTCCACACCATTCTTGTCTTTCAGTCCTGTGAACTGGCAGACTGTTGAATGGTCAACAGAAAATGCACCGCCACCTTCTATGGGAACTATGATAGCACCATTCTCGTAAGAATGCAGCAAATCTCCGATTGCCCATCCTTTACCATCAAGACGCTTTGCCTTGAATTTGATAATACGCTGTTCCATATTTATTTAATCATTATTGAATATCTGAGCTACTAACCATCCCAAACCAGCACACATTAATGAATATACTGAAATAAATTCCTTATGAGACGGATATAACCCTAAAGACTTAAAAGCAGCAAGCAATATAATGCATAAAGCTGATATTGCTAATATGCCGCATATTAAATTATATATCTTCATTTTCTTGTTAATTTATTTTAACTCGATTGGTTCGTCGCTCCAAGATAGTTCTCTTCCAATGAGCTTCTTGATTGAGCCTTTGGGAATACGAAAACCAGAAAATGGTTGTACTACATCCCAAGTGTCACCCAACGTACGGAAAGGTTTTACTTCAAATATATATTCGTAACATCCTTTGCTTACTGCTAAATATGCCATACTTACTCCTTATTTTCTTCTTTATCTTTATACTCCCAATATCTACGATAATATTCTTCCGTGAACCACCCTATTAGATATGCCCATGGTTCAGCTTCTGTATCTATATTTACTCCTTTGTCAAGAAGTATTCTATTGCAAACATGAAATATCTCATGTGAAACAAAATTATCAGACTTGCCATTTTTAAGGAATATAACATAGTACCCAGAGTCACAAGTCATGGTAGAACCTCTAACATTCTTATTAGATAAATCTTTTTTGAGAATTTTATATTCCTCATAAGTAAGATTATCTTTATTGTGCTTATAAAAGTTCTTTAGTTCGTCTGTACTAATTTCTACTAATATAGTAACAGAAGTATTATATATTGGAATATCTATTTTTGTAATCATACTTACCCCTCCAATTTTTCAATAGGTTTCCAATGGGTGATATGACTTGCAGGTGAGCAAAGAAATCCATTCTTATCTATGTTCCAACCTTTACCTTTTGCTCGGCTTGTTCTTATTACAATATCAGGAGCATCCTTACTTGTCACAAACACACTTTCGTCATAAGGTGGCAACCCATCCTCAACAGATACCCAGTCTGACTTGGAGAGTTCTCTATCTGCTTCGATAAGAGCATCAATAGCGTTCACAGGGTCTTTCTCCGTTATGATACAATCAATATCCTTCTTTATATATTCTTTAACTTTCTTCTTATTCATAGTTGTCACAAATTAAAATATTCACGTATCTGCTCACCTGTCATGCGATATACCTCAGATATTCGGCAGTCTCTAATTGAGCTATCATAGGCACTGGTATGTTCATCATTACAACTACCATCAGCAACACGCTCTACGGCTTCTTCTGGTCCTGTTGCAAAGTCAACGCTTAGAAGTTCCTTTTCCTCGTCACTAAGCCCTTTTCCTTCCAAAGCAATATTTAGAGCGGTTTGCAACTCGTAATGAGCTTTATCTGAATAGCCTATAGCCTTACCAATATGACTATTGATTGATTTCTCTTTCTTATCCATACTTCCATTTTCTCTTCTTCCCCCCTCCCTGTTGCCAAGTAGAGGGTGGTTAGTTTATTTAAATATACTTTCAAAATTCCAATTATCACCATCGCAACAATCAGATTCTTCTACTCTTGACTTATCAACATCACAATATAAGACGCCATATTGTCGTTTTATATGCTTACAGTTGATACAAGCTGGTATTATTTCCATATTACTATCTATTTATATCCTTTGCAGGATGGTTAATCATAAATCATAACACAATCATTGTACACAGATACTTCAGATATACTTAAAGGATCTCCGTTTTCTTGTGTTCCATGAGAATAAGGAAAGCAAACTTCCATAGTCTTATCCTCAACTTTTGATAATTCATTAATCAATTCTTCTACTGTCATATTCTATCTATTTATGCCCGAAGGTGGTTAATAAAACAAATACTCGTCACAAGGCTCTCCAACATATTCTCTTGCTTCGTCTATAGTATTAAACACCTTTCGTGCCACATAGATGAATGGAATACAACCGAATAGCATATTGTCTTGAACTACGTACCGTACTGGATGTAACTTTCCAACAATTCTTTTTGTCATATCTACATATTTATTTATACTCAAAAGGTATTAAACATTCAACAATACTCTTTTGAGTTTTATTCGTAATTTCTCTTTTAACTCTTTTGCCTCACTCCAAGGTGTATAGGTTGTGGTATAAAAATTATAACTACGTTCATCTACACAATGTAAGCCTGTTATTAGTAATTCTAACTCTTCGTTTGATAATACAACATTTTTATCCATACTACTATTATTTATGCCTGAAGGCGGTTAGTTACTTTAAATAATTATTTTTCATTTATCTGGTAATTCAAATTGAATTTGAAATGTTCTACGTATAGGATAGCCTTGATTTACATACGTCTTACCAAGATAAGCAGTAGTTGCAATACTTGCATATCCTAAATTACCATTGCTCTCATAACAAGTTACATCACAATTATCATATACTGTGTCTATATCTGCTATGATTTTTCTGAGTTCTCCTAATTTCATATCTCTATACTTTTATTCTTATAATTATTATACACATCACATGGAAGAGTACAATAACAATATCTCGAATCTGATTCTTGACACTCTTTATATTTATTAAAAGGACACTTAGCCATACCTACACCTCCATTCCGTGATTAAGGTCTAGACCAAAAAGAATGTTTTGTAATTCAGACACATACTTTAAACCTTCTTTAATAGTACTTAAAATATCATCTTTTTTAAACCCTACTAAAATATCGTAAGTATAGTCATGATTTTCATAAGCCCATACTTCTTGATGATTATTTAAATCAAGTTTATAATATATTTTAGTCTTTCTCCAACCATTCTTTTCTAGAATTTCTGAAGTAAGAGGAATTGGCTTAATATCTTTGTAATTTATAAGAGCTAAATTAAGTGCAGATAAAGACCTAATATTCCAATGCCCTTCATCATCTTTTTGATAAACCAAGTCTCCTGGAATGTATCTTAATTTATTCATATGTTTTATTCTTTATTATTCATTATAAGAGCCATTTCACACACCTTGTGACACATTTGAAGTACGTCTGATATACTTCTAGTTCTCCAATTATAGTACATTTTTCCGTGGTCTTCGGTTATTACTACAACCTGTCTGTCACGGAGGATTCGCCATATCATTTTCAACTTCTCTTTCATACGCTTTACTCCTTAACTTCTTCAAAGATTACATTCTTATTATCCTTACGTAGTTTAGAATCGCATGGGTATTTCCTCCAAACTTCACAAGCACTATTGCCAAAAAAGAAACAACCATAGCAAGTTTCTTCCTCGGTTTCAGTAATCTCCAAGACTACTCTTTCTCCAACTTTAAACTCTTTCATACGCTTAGTCTTTTATATATTCATTTACTTCACCCAAAACCTGTTTTAGCAGGTTCTTTAGAATCTTCAATTCATCATTCGAATATGTAGCTATTGGATAACCATCAAGGGTAGTATCGCCAAAGAAGCTACGACTTATCTTTAATGAGTGTTTATTCTTTTTCATTTTCTTTACCTTTTAAAATATTGTACACTTGTTTTAACTCATCTGTTGATAAGCGTTTGAAATCAAAAGAACTGATAGCGTAGACGAGAGTCTTACGAAGATTCTCTTCTTTAACATCTGATATTTCCTTTTCTGTAGGAACAGATATTTTTCTAACATTCCATCTATCACTACCGCATTGCCAGCCAGAATCTCTTATGAATCTAGCGTTATTAACAATAATTTGAGTCTTTGTCACTTTATCAACCTTGGCGATATGTCTATGAAACATACCTGTAACTAGTACTTCATCGCCCTCAACTAAATCTTTAAGCTCTTTCATTACTCACCTCCTTTGACAATTAAATCAAGTAGTTCTTCCACAAATACCCAATCAGTAAAAGTATATGCTCTAACTCTAATTTTCCACATTTCTTGATATGTGTCACAAGCAGTTTCATTTAACATAGCGTTCATATCGTAGAGCTTTATATTACTATTCACTTTTGAGAATGCGAGAATCTTTCCGTTATCATTTCTAGGAACTTCGCTAGCAGGATGAAGCAATTTATTCAAATTGTTCAAGAACTCATTGATAGCCCACTTAGCACCTAGTCCAATAGCTTCTTTGATGTCCCCCTCATAGAACATTTCTTCCTTTTCATCATTGTTGAAGACTATCTCTTCGCCATTTAACAGAAATCTATCTTCATAGATTTCTTCCTTGGCAGCTTCTATTTTCTTATCGTCTATCATAATTATATTCCTTTCTTACTATTTTTATCCAATACCTCTTTAATCTCGAAATATTGAGCCTTTATAAATTTTTCCATCTCTAACTTGGTTATTCTACCAATAACTGAAATAGCCCCATCCCTTACAGATACTGAGAAATAATCAGTATTGATAAAACTAATGTTAACATCTATGCTTTCATCATTCATAATCTACCCTTTCTTTCTCTGAGTTCCAACATCCTTCTAGTTCTGCGGCTTTCCTTGCCACTAGGAGGATTACCACCAAGCTTTACTTCTGGGATTTCATAATTCATATAGTTGGAAGCTTCTTTATTGAGTGCCTTAACTACTTCTTTAGTCAACACCTCTTTAAGTGATACACCAGTTGGTGTTACAATTATCTTTGCATCGTCTCTAATCATATCTAGCCCTCCACGTCTTTAGTTGTACCTAACAATGATTCATTGCCGATGTAAGGAATGCATTGATTCCAACTACAATGATTTATGCATACGTAGCAGTCTTCCTTTTTAAAACTAAAGAAACTTATACTCCATTTATCTCTACTAAAGTCTCTTACCAGCACTTTATCAAATGGCTTTAGTTCAATATTTGGCTTCAAGTCAACAATCTGCTTCTTCTCAGCATCCCAAGCTTTGCCTTCCTTTTCGAGAGCATCAAAGAGCTGTTTTTTCTCTTCTTCTGTTGCAAGGCGAATAGTATTAAGATTCTCTTTAAAGAAACTTGTTTTATATCCTAGACTCAAAGCTTTAGTAGAGTTTAAATTTAAAACAATGAACGAGTAATAACCTTCTGATAAATTTGTTTTACCTGATACTATAAATATATCTTGTGTGTTACCAAAATCAGCATAAAGTATATCCCCATCCTTGAACTCTGGCTGAACCTTCTCTACTTCAAGGGTCTCAAGATTGAGTATACCGCCCAACTTTTCTTCGAGTTCTTTAAAATAATTTTCAACATTACTACTATCATCCAATTTTCTAAAGTTACTAGTATAACATCTTTTATCAGCTACTAATGTATTATCCTCGCAAGTACTTAGGCTATATTTACCTTGAAATTTAGTGTAATTTTCATCTATAAATTTTTCAAAGATGATTCTTTGTCCTACCCCTACAAGTACATCGCCTTTCTTCCAAGCGAATTTAGACCAATTACGCATTTCCTTTGATGGAAAAATGACACATTCTCCATCATCATACAATTTGCCATTTTTATCAAGATACCCTTCTCCACCATTCATAAAACCGAACTTTGAATTATAAAAGGATATTTTGAAACTTTTATCATCTACTTCTTCTAACTTGCATTTACCACAAGCAGAAGAATATAACATAGTTCCTTGTGGTTTATCCTTTAGGATTTCCACTATATTAATCTTTGCTTCCATAACTAAATCGTTTTTTGCATTAAACAATACTGATAATAGCTCTTGCTACAATCAGCGTATTTTGAGATTTTTGGCAACTCCCCATCATAAGGAGTAACTTTTAAACCATCAATAAAATCGGCATTTTCGGTATATACCTCGGTATTATGCTCATTAATAAACACTTTCTGCGCTGATGTAGAATGGCTTTCTGCTCTCAGCTTACCGAGTGACCGCCAAACTTGTTTACGATGGACGAACAATCCATGCAAAGGAATAGTTCTTACTTCTACTTTTGTTCCCATAACCTTAACCATTTAAAGATGATAATAACTATTTGATACCCTTGCGCCCAAATCGAAGCATCCCACTGCATCCGGCTTTAAGAAGCGTTTCTCTAACTTCTCCAAAGCCACTTTATACTTCTGCTCCATGTGCTTGCAATGAAGTCTCTGAGCTAATTTAAGTTGCTCAACAACACCCTTGCGAGCAACTCTATATTGTTTATCGGACATCATAGCCTTATTCGTTCACATAGTTGATTACTTGCTCTTGACCTTGCTCATGCAAGTTATCGAAAGCGTCTTCTATAACTTTAGCTACTTGGTCGCCATTAAGGTTCTCCAGCATTTCGCTTACTACCTCTATCTGCTGGTCTGTTGCTAAAGAGCAAAACTTGTCAATAAGAAAACTCTTCTGTGCTTGGACGAGCATATCATCGAATAAATCCGATACATCTACACTAACTTTATAATATGCCATAATTTGAAATCTTAAACGTAATTAGTTGTACCATACATCATTTGGCATAATAGCCAATTTCCATCCATACTCTAGTTCATACCTTAATATTTCAAGGTCGTGACTCGTTACAGATGAAAGACCTACAAACTTATTTCCGTACTCCATATCCAAACCATTTAGTTACCATACTTGTAATGCAAATAATTAGCCTCTGAGCCGAAATAAAGCTCGGTATCGCTCATATTTGCCTCCATCAAGTCATTCTCTACATCTTTATAAGAAGGCACGCAATCCTTAACTCTTTGGCAGAACAAAGGATATTTTGAAGAAACGTCTTCTCCGTCTTCATTATAGATATTAATCTTATCTACATTGTAATATGGATAAGAAGAAATATTTCCATATGAATGGATAACCTTTCTACTCTTAACGGACACCACGATTTCAGCAGGTTTGTTAATAGCATCAAACTCGCAAGTAAAATCATCAAGTTGCGCCTCAAAAGCCGCATCATTAAACTTTTCAGATAAGTTTTCAAAAAACTTTTTCATTTTCTTATTACAGTTTTTAAGGTGTGTCTCACCATTTTTAATTAGTAACCTTTATTTCTTAATTACGATGCAAAGATACAAATAATATTTGAAACATGCAAGTTATTTAATGTGTTTCTTCTATCTTTTAACACTCTATAATGATACGAACAAATAATTTGCTGACGTTAACAAAAAAATCCCCACCACTACATTATTATATATAGTGATGGGGTAACCCCCAAAGGGTATTTTGCCTTTGGGCTATTTTTCTTCCTTATTTACGATTTCAACGAAATCGCCAATACCCAAACGAGCATTGTTGATGCAAGACGCAATCCAACCCATCAGGTAGGCAGAAGGCTCGCCGCCGTGTTCCAAGTCAGTATATTCCTCGATGGCATCGCAGACGTGAGAAGCTTCATGGCAGCAATAGTTCATCGACATAACCTTCTGACACGGAAACGATACAAGAACGCCGCGCCTTCTGTCGCTCTTTCTGACAGCATCGGAATACGTAACGCCGCCGTAATCAATATCGGGAGCCTTACATTTGTCAAAGCAGGAATCTATCAGCTCTTTCAAGTCTTTACCAATGTGTACCCAAAGTTTCAAAGGGTAGATTCCGTTTTCGTATTCGTAATATCCTTTTTTCTTCATACCTCATCGTTTTTATGTTTATCCCATCCACGCCTCGAAAAAGCATACCAAGTATCGCAAATATCAAGAGCGAGAATGTTGCCTTGGTCAATACAAAAATCGCTATCAAAGCCTTCGATATGAACATACATCAATGCTATAGTATCATAAGGAACGCTACGACCTTCAAGACAAGGATTTTTAAAATTCTTAGTCTTGTATAAACTTGTAACAATTGGCACTTGAAGAACGTCTGAAATATTCTCAGTGCTAATCTCTATCGACTTCTTAAACTTCTTCATATTCTCAACTATTTAAATTTCTCAAAGTAGAACTCAATTTGTCTATCAAAGTGCTCTTCGATTAAACCATAAGCAAGCGACATCTTTACTTGGAAAGAAGCCTTACCATTAAGCAATCCTTTAGCCTGTTTAGTAATCTCTGAGCGAAATTGTTCCAAACTCATATCACGCTTACGAAGATTACAAGACCTGCAAGATGGCATATAGTTCTCCATGGAATCATCGCCATGGGATACGACAAACTTTCCCGCCTTGTCGCTCCACCGAGAGTAACACCCTCGATTCTTCGGAACAAGATGGTCAACCTGCATATCCTTATACTCTATACTCTTGCCGCAATAAGCACAATGACCATCGTATTTGCGATATATTTTAAGTCTATCTTCTTTTTTCATATTTTCAACTATTTATGTTTTAAAATAACGCTGACTGCGCTTGTTGTGTAGAGTTTGTGTTGCTTGTAATGAGAGTTACAGCCTTAGAAGAATTTTACGGGCTGACATTCATCGATTAACTTGCGTGCTTCTTTAGCACACTCAGCCACGCATTTTTCGACTGCTTCTGTGATGTCTTGGATTTGCCCCTCACGCATATTGCCGTATTTATCGCAAGTATCGGCTATTATTTTGTAGAGAACACGATTTTGCAAAGCCTCCATATAGTCTACAAAATCCTTGCAAGTTTTGCGTCGAGGTTCTTGCACCCAATCAAGAAAGTCCTTCTTCCAGTCTTTCCATGTTTTGATTTTTATTACTATCATTGCTGTTTATATTTTTTATTTGTTGTTCTTGTGCCCTATATGATATTTGTTGCATATCCTACACCGATACACCGCCATACCTTGTGCCCGTAACTTCGGATTCTGATTCAGAAACTCCCAAGCATCATCCTCGCTTTCATAAGCGACCTTCGCCTTCCAAGATTGACCTTTTCTAAACCAATGCTCAGGATCTGGATGCAAATGACAAGGAATACATTTATTTCTTTTCTTCATAACTTCTTCAGAAATTTAAGTTGAAACCCTTCTGCCTTTTTTATTCCTGGGTATAGTTCCTTTAGAACCTCCCATGCTCTTGTCTTGTGCCGATGCCACATAGTAACCGGATGCACACGCTCACCACTTGGTAATACATAGAAATCTGCCTTAATGGTATCAATATGCTCATAGTTTGCAGCTTTATATATAGTTCCCTTATTACCTATGGACGTATCGGCATAAGATATAAGGTACTTGATTTCCTTATGTGTTGCCCTAATATACTTATGCAAGAGAGATAGGCAAATCGTCTCGCTAAACTTTGGCATATCATCAGACAGCCACATTCTGTCAAATTCCCTCACTTGATGGTAATCCAACACTTCGCCCTTTTCAGTCTTGATGTGGAGAGTGTAAACTAAACTGTGTCAAGCTACAATAAAAGTAGTTTAACACAGTTT
>ENA-OPFG01001401-OPFG01001401.1-human-gut-metagenome-genome-assembly--contig:-NODE-1401-length-12536-cov-4.110007_pt1 | contig 12536 bp, 1 predicted proteins | sample MGYA00241304_ERZ501542 | MGnify/ENA primary metagenome ERZ501542 (study PRJEB25962, sample SAMEA2042427) | human gut metagenome | biome: human gut; feature: human-associated habitat; material: faeces...
GCTTCGATATCCAAAAGCTGGAGGACGAGCACCATACCACTATCTTCCGCAGCCGTATGGAGGTAAAAGGACAACTGTTGCCGATGGCACTTTTGATGGATGACAGTGTTTATGTAATGTTGCAGGTACAAATTGCTCCGCAGGTAATTGATGAAGCTAAACTGAAGGAGCTTGCTGGCGCCATCAACAACATGAACAACAACGTGCGTCCGTTCAAATTCACCGTTTCCGAAAAAGGCGACTTAATGCTGAATGCTTGCATTACTGCAGAAAACAACACCTTTAATCCGGCTCTTGCTAACGCAATTATGGGCGAAGCAGTTAAATTCCTCGATGACCAATATGGCAACATCATGGAGGCTGTCTGGGCTAAATAATTGCTTGCAGTGACAGCACTGTCTGAAAGCATGGCGATGAAGACAGCGACTGCCCGGTAAAGTAAACTTTTGCTTATGAAATCTCAGACTGCATTGATGAGTAGCAGCCTGCAGGATTTTCATATAGAATTGTACGGAGCCTGGCTCTGTACAGGGGAGACAGCAGCAATAGTGGGTATGACTGCTGTCGCTCAAAGTTTTTACTAAGGAGGAAACTATGCTGAAGTTAAGTCAAAAAAAGAGAAAAGCTTTATTGGCACTGGCCGTTGCCGCGACCGTTTTAGGTGCCAACAATGCATTTGCTGCAAGCGTGCATGACAAGGCTATCTCGGAAAGCAACAACTATGGCAGCTCTATGCGCACGTATTGGAAAAATGCAGGCGTTTATGATGCCAAAACACACACCTACACCTTCAATGAGGATATCACATTGAAGCCCAAAACATCGGAACAGAATCTGAACTTTTGGACACCGTTGTTTGGTGGTATCTATGTTGCAGGCTATAATCCGGTAACTATTGATATGCAGGGGCATCGTCTTGACGTAGCGATGAACATGGATCCTGTTGCACAGGGGACGGTTTTTAATCCCGGTGCCATCAGTCCTCATGCTCTTCATGTTACTTCTTCCAGCCTGACTATTAACAATGTTAAGGGCATGGAGCTTTCTGCCGCTGGTCCTGGTCTGGCAACCGGTAATATTAACGGTATTTATCTTGCTGGCACCAACCAGGAGGGTACCTACCATGATGGTAAGGGCCTTTCCAGCCTTACTATCAATAATGCTGATGGTTGGGATAATGCAATTAAATTCCATTCCAGCCAGCTTCAGGTAGAAAATGGCATTTATGTCTGGAAAAACTCCGGCAGTGCCGACCTGAAGATTTCCGGTCTGATTGATATGTATGTCGGTAACGGCAGCGATGTAATTACCGTCAGAGGCGGCGATTATACCGGCGATACTCAGGGCGTACCTACCGCTTATATCGGTGGCGGTGCTTTCAAAACCAGCACTGGCCGTGCTGCCAATGTTGTAGGCGGTCTGCTGTCTGTAAACTCCAAGCTGGAGAATGGCGAGATTGTTGCTTCCGATGCCAATCGTGATGTACAGATAGACGGTAATATCCGTGTCGGTGATGTCGGCAGAGACCAAGGCACAGTAACACTGGGCCTGAATACCGCAGATTCTTATTTTAAGGGCATTGTTTTCAATGATAACGGTGTCGGTGATGCGCATATGATGCTGCAGAACGGTGCGCAATGGACTAACAGCAGCACCAGCCAGGGCGACTATGATTATCATGGCAGCAGCCTGAAGCAGTTTGTCGGCAGCGAGGGCGCAGCGAACACTGGCTATATCTTCCAAAAGGATAATGCGGCACTGAATTTGGGTAATTACAGCGGATACACCACTGTTTTCTATGAACATAACAATGACGGCACCAAAACTGCTGACTACACTGCAGGCAATACTATTATTAATACTGCTAAAGAAGGCAGCAATATTACGCTGATTACCGATAAGGTTGATGTAAACAACGAAGCTACTGTAAATGCAGCCTTGAACGCATTGGCCGGTAAGCTGTATTACAATGCTGCTAAAAACGGCGAGAAGAATGTAGAAGGTATGGCTGTTATTGCCGAAGGTCTGACAGCTTCCTCAAAAGCATTGAAAACGTCCGGTATTTATTTTGATGAAGAAAACGGTCAAGGTACTACCGACCGTTTTGTTAACCAGAAGATAACCGATTTCACTACTACTTTGACAGGTGTTAAAGAGGATGACAGTGAATATGCCGAAGCAAATGTTATTGTTGGTGAAGGAACTTATAAATTTAAGAAGGATACCACTATTAACACTGAAGGCTCTGCTGCTATAGATCTGAAGCAAGGTACAACTATTAACGCAAGCAAGAGATTGACGCTTAATGTAGGTTCCGAAAGCGGCTCTACTGTTTATGCACTTGGCGCAAGCACTGCTGACGGTGTTACCGTTAACGCCGACAAGCTGGTAATCAATGCCAGCAGCACCGACGGCCGTATTGAAGGTATCAATGTAGGCCAGGGCGCTCAGAGCAAGGATAAACCGATGAAGCTGACCATCAACGGTGATACCGAAATGAACATGAAGGGTATCGGTTATACTTTAGGTCTGTATGCAAACGGTAACTCCGAAGTAACCTTTAACGGCAATGTAACCGCTATGGGCAACGAAAACAGCGAATGGGGCCTGACCTCCGAAGAGGGCGCTTTTAGCTATTACGGATGCTCCTTGGTATACAGCGGCAGCAATTACTCTCTGCAGATGGGCCCGAAGGTTACTATCAATGGTGATGTAAATGCCAAGATTGACGGCAATGCTCTGTTTGCTAACGGTGGTCATGCTAAGCTGACGATTAACGGCGGCGGCAATATCGAAATCAACAAGGATAATACACACAACTATTATGCAATGATTGCTGAATCTGGCACCACCAGCATGAACGTTAACCTTGATGAAAACTACGATGCAGTAAGCGCTAGAGACAACAAGCTGGTGCTGAAAGGTAATGTAGGTGCATCTACCGGTGCTATAAATGCTAATGAGCCTGAGCTTTACACCAAAGTAAACCTGGGCCTGGCAACCGCAGACTCCGAATGGACCGGTATTGCCTATAATGGCTTCAAGGATGAAGGCAATAAATCTGGTGACAAGACCTTCTACGGAGCAATCAATGTCTTCCTGCAGAACGGTGCAACCTGGAACAACGAACAATGGGGTGCAGCTGTTGATCAATTCGAAGGCAGCCATGTTGCTAAATTTGTCGGCGGTGAAAGCGAAGCAACTGCAGGCAATATCTTCCAAAAGGACAGCAACAACCTGACTATTGATAATTACAGCGGCAATACCAACATCTTCTACGCACATACCGGCAATGGTGAAGCAGCTGAAAACTACGCAGCAGGCGACACCATTATCAGAAGTGCAGCAGAAGGCTCTGTAGTATCCATGATTACCGATAACAACGGTGTTGCTATGGATAACAAGGACAGCGTAGCCAACGTGCTGAACGCATTGGCAGGCAAACTGACCTACAGCAATTTTGTAAACGGTGAAAATAACCTGACCGGTTATGTGAAGATTGCCGATGGTCTGACTGCAAGCAGCAAAGCAAAATATACTGCTGACATTACCTTTAATGAATCAGGCAAGGGTACCTACGATAAAACTGTTTCTGTAATGCCGGATCATCAGGTGAAAACAGAATTTACTACTACACTGACTGGTGTCAAGGCTGATGATGATGAATATGTAGCTGGCGGCGTTTTCGTTAAAGACGGTTTCTATAATTTTACTGAAAACAGCAGCATTACTACTGACGACAAGTCTTCTATAGACCTGAGACAGGCTGCAATAATAGATGCTAATGGTACCTTGACTCTTAACGCTAATTCTAGTACAGGCTCTACTGTTTATGCACTTGGCGCCAGCTCTGCTGACGGTGTTACTGTTAACGCCGACAAGCTGGTAATCAATGCTAGCAGCACCGACGGCCGTATTGAAGGTATCAATGTAGGCCAGGGCGCTCAGAGCAAGGATAAACCGATGAAGCTGACCATCAACGGTGATACCGAAATGAACATGAAGGGTATCGGTTATACTTTAGGTCTGTATGCAAACGGTAACTCCGAAGTAACCTTTAACGGCAATGTAACCGCTATGGGCAACGAAAACAGCGAATGGGGCCTGACCTCCGAAGAGGGCGCTTTTAGCTATTACGGATGCTCCTTGGTATACAGCGGCAGCAATTACTCTCTGCAGATGGGCCCGAAGGTTACTATCAATGGTGATGTAAATGCCAAGATTGACGGCAATGCTCTGTTTGCTAACGGTGGTCATGCTAAGCTGACGATTAACGGCGGCGGCAATATCGAAATCAACAAGGATAATACACACAACTATTATGCAATGATTGCTGAATCTGGCACCACCAGCATGAACGTTAACCTTGATGAAAACTACGATGCAGTAAGCGCTAGAGACAACAAGCTGGTGCTGAAAGGTAATGTAGGTGCATCTACCGGTGCTATAAATGCTAATGAGCCTGAGCTTTACACCAAAGTAAACCTGGGCCTGGCAACCGCAGACTCCGAATGGACCGGTATTGCCTATAATGGCTTCAAGGATGAAGGCAATAAATCTGGTGACAAGACCTTCTACGGAGCAATCAATGTCTTCCTGCAGAACGGTGCAACCTGGAACAACGAACAATGGGGTGCAGCTGTTGATCAATTCGAAGGCAGCCATGTTGCTAAATTTGTCGGCGGTGAAAGCGAAGCAACTGCAGGCAATATCTTCCAAAAGGACAGCAACAACCTGACTATTGATAATTACAGCGGCAATACCAACATCTTCTACGCACATACCGGCAATGGTGAAGCAGCTGAAAACTACGCAGCAGGCGACACCGTTATCAGGGGTGCGGCAGAAGGCTCCGTTGTAAGCATGATTACCGATAACACCGGTGTTGCAATGGATAACAAGGACAGCGTAGCCAACGTGCTGAACGCATTGGCAGGCAAGCTGACCTACAGCAACTACGTAAACGGCGAAAACAACCTGACCGGTTATGTGAAGATTGCCGACGGCCTGACTGCTTCCTCCGCAGCACTGAAGACCGGTGATATCAGCTTCAATAAGGAAGATGGCAAAGGCTCTTACGTTGCTAAACCAGAAGCTCCGTCTGTAAAAGAGTACAAAGATACTCTTACCGGTTTTGACCTTATTGATGAGGCATATGCAGATGTAATTAAGGACGGAGTATATAAATTTGCTCAGGATACCAAAATTACCAACCAATATGGCATGGACATTGTAGAAAATGCCCAGATTGATGCAAGTGGCAAAACCTTAACTTTGGTTGTTGACAATCCTGCAGACACAGGCGCAGGCATCAAAATCAATGCCGGTAAGTCTTTGGGTATCAAAGCTGATACCTTAAAAATGGAACTTAGCGGTAAAGAGCTCAATACAGAAGGCTTGAAGGGCATCAATCTTATAAAGCTGAATACTAATCTGACTGTTGACGGTAATCTTGATATTACTGCCGATGGCGATTGTAATACCCTTGGCGTTTATAGCCAGGGCAACGTTGTTGTCAACGGCGATGCGAAACTGAATGTTGAAGGACATAATGGCGGCACCAAATATTACGGTGCATCCGGTATTTATGCAACCAGCGGCATGAACAATACAAAAGGCGGCAGCGTTACCGTAAACGGTAATGTAGACTTCCAGGGTAATGCAAACGGCCTGTTTGCTAACTCCGGCGGCGCTGTTGTTACTGTTAAGGGCGGCAGCATTGTTGTTGATGCTGAGCAGGAAATGGATTATGCTGCTATCAGAGCAGAGGACGGCACTGTTAACATGAACGTTGTTCGCAATGAAGCAGGCAAGGTTACCGGCGCAGATAACAATGATGTAAACATCAAAGGTAATGTGGTTCTTTCTACCGGTGCAGCCAATGCCAGCGATATTCATGGTACCGAGAGTGCAATTAACCTTGGCCTGACCACTGCAAAATCCAACCTGACCGGCGTGGTAGCAAATTACTATGGTGATGGATATACTACAGGCAGTTTGACCTTTAACGGTGCTGCTAATCTGTGGCTGCAAAACGGTGCAACCTGGAACAACGAAGAGTGGGGCGAGCCTTCCGATGACTTTGAGGGCAGCCGTGTAGCCAACTTCGTAGGTGGCGCAAGCGAAGGCACAGCAGGCAACATCTTCCAAAAGGACAGTAATGAGCTGACTATTGATAACTACAGCGGCAATACCAATATCTTCTATGCTCATACCGGCAACGGTGAAGCAGCAGCAAACTACGCAGCAGGCGACACTGTTATCAAGCATGCAGAGAAGGATTCCGTTGTTTCCCTGATTACCGATAATACCGGTGTTGCAATGAATAACAAGGACAGCGTAGCCAACGTACTTAACGCACTGGCAGGCAAGCTGACCTACAGCAACTACGTAAACGGCGAAAGCAACCTGATCGGTTATGTGAAGATTGCTGACGGTTTAACTGCTTCCTCCGCAGCACTGAAGACCGGTGACATTACCTTCAGCAAAGAGGACGGCAAAGGCAGCTATCCTACCGAAACTCCTGTTGTTCCGCCTAAGACAGAGTTTACTACTGCTCTGACCGGTGACGCTGCAACTGATACCGAATATGTAGGCAACATTCAGGACGGCAAGTATGTATTCGGTGCTAACACTACGATTAACGCTGCAGCTAAAAATGCTGTAGAGGTAAAAGCACCGCTGACCATTGATGCAGGCAACAACCAGCTGGTATTGATGGCTAAACAAGGTGACTATATTAGTGCTGTGCCTCTGTTCAAGCAAGCAGTTGAAGGCACAACCTCCATCAAGGCTGACAAGCTGGTAATCAAGAACTGTACGAATGACTTCAAAGAACGTTCCGGTATGGAAGTAACTAAGGGTAATGTTGATATCAATGCTGATGTTGACATGAAGCTTTCTGCTGCGTCTAATGCTTATGGCATTTATGTAAAAGCTAACGGCAGCAGCGTTGCTATCCATGGTGATTTAAACTTAGCTGATAGTGAACAGTATGACAGCATCAACGGCTTGTATGTAGAAAATGCCGTTGATTTTGGTGCCAAAACTTCTGCTATCACTGTAGACGGTAAGGCTGATATCAACCTTCGTAACGGCAATGCGATTACTGCTATCAGAAACGGCTCTACTGTTTCTGTCGGCGGCGGCAATATTAAAATTGCGAAGAACAACAGCAAGGAATTCTACGCTCTGCAATCTGATGGCGGTGTTGTGAATGTAAACATGAATGCTGACAAGAACGCAGCAGGCACTGCTACTACCGTAATTGAAGGCAATATCAGTGCTTTTGGCGAAAAGACTAAAGCTGCTAGTGATATGGATGTAACGAACAGCATTATTAATATTGGTTTGTCTGATAAGGACTCTTCTTGGACAGGTACAGCTTTTGCGAAGGATCTTGGCACCAGCGGTTTCCCGTTCAAGGGTATCATTAATCTCTATCTTGCTAACGGCGCAACCTGGAACAATGAGGCATGGGGCAAAACCAATGCAGCATTTGAAGGCAGCCATGTAGCTAAGCTGGCAGGCGGTGCAAGCGAAGCTGCTGCAGGCAACATCTTCCAAAAGGACAGCAATAACCTGACCATTGATAATTACAGCGGCAACACCAACATCTTCTATGCTCATACCGGCAATGGTGAAAACGCAAGCAACTACGCAGCAGGCGACACCATTATCAAGAGTGCGGCAGCAGGCTCCGCAGTAAGCCTGATTACCGACAATACCGGCATCAGCATGAATAACGATGCAAGTGTAGCCAACGTATTGAACGCACTGGCAGGCAAGCTGACCTACAGCAATTTTGCAAGCGGCGAAAACAACCTGAACGGTTCTGTTAAGATTGCTGACGGCCTGACCTCCAGCAGCCAGACCTTGAAGGTTGATACCATTAAATTCAATAAAGATACCGGTAAGGGCTACACCAAAGAAGAAACCGTAAATCCGGGCGGTGGTGAAAAGACTACCTTTACCGATGCTATCACCGGTGAAAAGCAGGGCGTTTACAGTGCTGTACAGCAGGAGGACCTGTCCTATGTATTTGCTGAGGACGCAAGCATTAATATCAACCAGATGACTCATAAGGAAAAGGATCCGGATTGGGAAGGCTCCTTCATCATCAGCGGTGCGGCTGTACAGAACGCTGCAGGCGTTGAAAATCTGGTAATCAATGCTGCAGACAAGACTCTGAAGCTGAACGTAGCTCTGGACAGCAAGACTGTTCCGCCTGATAAAAACGCAGGTATTCTGAACAACAGAATTCCGCTGCGCGGCATTGACAACAGCATTGCAGGCAGCAAAACAAGCATTACTGCAGGTACTCTGGATATCAACATTGATAATACCTACAGCCGTAAGACTAGCAGCGGCAACCCACTGATCGGCGAAGGCAGCGCAATCGGCATTTATGCTAAGAGCGCAGGCGAGAAGGCTGTTGTAGAGGTTACCGGCAATACCGCTATTAAGGCTCACGGCTATAACAATGTTTACGGCGTTAACGCTAACGGCAATGCCGAAATTAAGCTGCACGGCGATCTGACCATGGCTAAGGACGGCGAAGACTGGGCTATTGATAACGTTATCAAAGGACAGAACACTACTACCTTGGGCGAATCCTCCTGGAGAAATATTGCCGGCATCAACGCTAACGGCGCAGGTGCAAGCGTAACCGTTGACGGCAAGACTACTATCGCAGCTCACGGCTCCGGTGTAGTAGCAGCAGATGGTGCAACTGTTAACCTGGGCGCTGCCGATATCGAAATCAAGAATAACAGCAACGAGGACGGTTATGGCTTCCATGCTTTGGGCGCTGCTCTTGGTACCGTTAATGTTGGCGGCGAGGGCAAGACCGTTACCGTTAAGGGTAATGCAGGTCTCTTCGGCAAACAGAGCCAGAAATTTGCGAGCGACAGCAAGGAATCTGTTATCAACCTGAAGCTGACTACCGAAGATTCCGCATGGACCGGCGTTGCATACAAACATTTCGATGCAGAAAAAGATGCAGGCCTGAGCGGTTCCATGAACCTGACTCTGGCAAACGGTGCTTCCTGGAATAACGAGAAGTATGGTTATGTATACGGCGATTCCGAATGGGAGAAATACAAATTCACCGGCAGTGAAATCGCTAACTTCGTTGGCGGTGCAAGCGAAGCTAAAGCAGGCAACATCTTCCAAAAGGATGCGAACAGCCTGACCATCGACAACTACAGCGGCAACACTAACATCTTCTACGCTCATACTGGTAACGGTGAAGCAGCTGATAACTACGCAGCAGGTGACACTGTTATCAAGCATGCGGCAGAAGGCTCTGTAGTATCCATGATTACCGACAACACCGGTATTGCAATGGACAACCAAGCCAGCGTTAACAACGTACTGAACGCACTGGCAGGCAAGCTGACCTACAGCAACTTCGTAAGCGGCGAGAAGAACCTGACCGGTTTCGTGAAGATTGCCGACGGCCTGACTGCTTCTTCCGCAGCACTGAAGACCGGCAATATCACCTTCAGCACTGAAGACGGTAAAGGCAGCCTGAATAAGGAAGATGTTAAACCTGAACCTCCGACACCGACCTATCCTGAGGATCAGAAGGCTGATAAATTTGACCAAGGTATTTCCGGCAATGACGAGAAATACAAAGAAGAAGGCATTCTGAAGGAAGACGGTTCTTATGTATTCACCAAGAACCCGACCAAGATTGAGGTTAAAGAAGGCGCAGCAGTAGGTGCAACCGATAAAGACATCGTAATCGACACCACCAAGGCTAAGCTGGAGCTGAAGGGTGCAACTGGCATCAATGCTGAAGGCGCAAACGTTACTGTTAATGGTAACACCAGCATCAGCGGTGCAACCGGCATCAATGCAGCAAATGGCAATGTAACCCTGAACGGCAGCACTGTTATCAGCGGCACTGATGCGGCAATCAACGCAGGTGAAAACGGTAACGTAAATGTTAACGGCAACAACAGCGCACTTACTATCAACGGCAGCATCAATGCCAACGGCGGCAACATTACCGTAGACAGCGGTAACGCAAGCAGCACTATTACCGGCGATATCAATGCAGCGAACGGCGGCAGTGTAGTAATCAGCCTGATCGAAAAGAACTCCGTATTGAACGGCGGCTACAATGTTGATGGCAACAGCAGCATTGCACTGAGCCTGGCAAACGGTGCAACCTGGAACCTGACCGACGGCGAGGAAGCTGCAGGCATGTCCCTGCTGAGAATTGCAAAAGCTCCGGCTGCAGCTCCTGCAAAAGGGTTGACCATTAATGGCGGTAAAACCGAGGTTGAAACCGGTTACCTGAACATGACTAAGAGAAGTAAGGCTCTCCAAATTGCTGATTACAGCGGTTGGGAAACCATTATCTATAATCACGATAATAAAGGCAGCGAAGCACAAGACTTCAAATCCGGCAATACTGTTATCAGTAATGCTAAAGAAGGCTCTGGTGTAATTCTGTTCACCGACAGCAATAATATCAATATTAACAGTCAGGCTGAAGTTGAAGCAGCCATGACTGTACTGGCAGAAAAGATTCAGTATACCGATCATGCAGCAAATGGCGCTAACCTGAAGGGTAAGGTAAGAATTGCCGAAGGTTTGACTTCTGCCGGCAAGACAGGTGTTATGAAGTGGGATGAAACAACCGGCATTGGCAAATTTGATCCCAGCAGCATAAAATGGGGCGAAATTTACAACGGCGACTATGAAACCCTGGTGATGAAGGGCGTAAGAAGCGCTGCAACCACCTCCATGCACAGCTGGCGCGACAACATGCAGGACACCTACACCGGTGCGGACCTGGCAGATGCAGACGGCATCTTCGCTAAGGCACTGGGCGGCAAGACAAGCTCTGATGTTAAGGGTGTTAAAGATGACAACACCTACCGTGGTGTACAGGTTGGCTTGGACAAGGCACTGGCAAATGGCTGGCATGCAGGTGTAGCCTTTGACTACCGCAACGGCGATTCCAACTACCTGCTGGGAGGCAAGGGCGACAACCAGCTTTACAGCTTTGGCGTATACGGCGTGAAGAATTTCGAAGACCAGTCTTACCTGCGCATAGCAGCAAAAGCCGGTCGTGTTGAAAACGAATACGACGTTTACAACGAAATCCGCACTCTGAAGCTGCATGGCGATTATAAAGCCAACGCATATGGCCTGACCATGGAATATGGCAAGACCTTCGGCACTGAGGCAAGCTACTTCACCCCGAAGGCACAGCTGACCTGGTCTCAGGTAGGTGCTAAGGATTACACTGCGCATACTCCGAACGACAGCATGAGAATTGACCAGGACGCTTACAGCAGCTTGGTAGCACGCTTCGGTGTGGAAGCAGGCGCTAAGAGCGAAAAAGGCCGCGTATACGTTGGCCTGTACGGTGCACATGAATTCAACGGCGACATCAGCGCAAGCTACTTCGCTAAGGACGGCGGCACCAAGCACACCAGCTTCGACGGCAAGGATACCTGGATGGAAATGAGCATTGGCGGCAGCTATGACCTGAGCGACAACTGCCATATCTATGCAGACTTTGCTAAGGACTTCGGCGGCGACTTCGAGCGTAAGTGGAAGGCAAGTGCCGGCCTGCGCTTCGAGTTCTGATGTCTAAGTAAAGTAAGTTTATCCTTATTCATAACAAGCTGCGGCGCTGCCATGGCAGTGCTGCAGCAAACTCTGACACAAGCAAGCACAGCAGCTGTTCTGCCGTAAGGCAGATGGCTGCTGTGTTTTTTCTTGAATTAAAATCTGCAAATGCGTCCGCTTGTTACTGCGAATTGTTATTCTTTGCGTCACGAAAGCTTACAGTGAATTTGTATAAAATATTTTCAAAATGCACTTGACAGTACATAACTAGCGTGATAAGCTCTACATGATACAAGTTACCAATAACTGAATAACAACAAGTGATATACGCAAATGAAAAAATGTTGCTTCACAACAAGGAAGTAATCAATGCTTTGGTCAGCGCGTATTATCAGCAATTAGGTGAGGATATCGCAGATATCTTCTTTGCAGGGAAGTCCGATGTAATTTCGACGCTGTTCCGCAACTGTGAAATGGAGCACCTTCATCGTTAAGCTGTAGCTTAAACCTCTTACCAAGGGATGAAGTGGCAATGATCTTAAGCCAGGGTACTGACTATTTGTATGGATTAAGAGGTCTACGAGATTAGGCATACTTAAAGAAAATCGGATTTTCCATGTGATATTTTCATGTGAAATTTATCCTGTTGCTTTTGGTATGTGCTAGTCTTTTTTTTATGAGTCTGAATATATTTTTCAATCTTAGGAATATTCAATAATAAAAATTAATCTGTTATCTGCGAAGCAGAAAACTCTGCTTCGCAATTTATAAAAAGTTGTTTAATGTAAAGGAGTTTTAATCATGGTAAAAAAAGCAGAAACTAAGGTAATCGAAATGGAAAACAAAATTGAGAAAATGACACAGTTCCTGGCTGACAATAAAATCGAATGCTTCGATATCCAAAAGCTGGAGGACGAGCACCATACCACTATCTTCCGCAGCCG
>ENA-OPFG01001410-OPFG01001410.1-human-gut-metagenome-genome-assembly--contig:-NODE-1410-length-12449-cov-3.380668_pt1 | contig 12449 bp, 9 predicted proteins | sample MGYA00241304_ERZ501542 | MGnify/ENA primary metagenome ERZ501542 (study PRJEB25962, sample SAMEA2042427) | human gut metagenome | biome: human gut; feature: human-associated habitat; material: faeces...
GTTTATATCATTGATATAGAGCGACTGAAGATAAGACGGCACATGACCTTCGTATCTGCCGAACATCTCCTCCCACATAGCCATGGTGTTTTCAAAGATATAATAGGCGTAGCCTTTTTTGCCCGTTGTGCTGCCGGGGCGGCGCAGATAGAGATACTCCGGGCGGCTGCAGAAGCCGATTTTGAGCTTGTCGCTGAGAACATCGAAGCAGTATTTCTGATCCTCATGGAATGCGAGCGAGGTATCGAAAAGAACATTCTTCCCCTCGCCGAGATTCTTGACGCAGATGTTCATCGTCGTCTGCGTTATATAGCAATATTCGGGATCCTCGAGGTCATAGACGCCCGTCTTTTTGAGGAGCTTGTATCTGTAGTGCAGGGCGAACTTCTGCTCGCCGTAATACGGAACTATCTTGTAGGTCACAAGATCGATCTCGTCAAAATGCCTGTCGAAGAAATCGGCGACCGTCTTGAGCGTATTGTCGGTGAGCGTATCGTCGGAGTCGAGATAGGTTATATACTGACCCTGCGAGTGCTCGATACCGAAATTTCTCGTTGCCGAAACGCCGCCGTTTTCGAGCGAGAACACCTTGAAGATATCATATTTTTCGGCATATTCTTTGCATATGCCGAGACTGCCGTCCTTTGAGCCGTCGTCTATCAGCAGAACTTCGAGTTCGTCCTTGCTTATGGTCTGCCTCAGAAGGCTGTCAAGGCACGAAGCGAGATAGTCCTCGCAATTATAGACGGGAACGATGACGGACATCCTGTACTTAAACATCTTATACTCCTCACATCAGAATATACAAAAATTACCTGTATATTTTATCACATTCCGCGATCTCTTTCAACCGTTTGAATCGAGCCATGCGTTCGCCGTCCGTGCAACGCCGTTCAATGCGTGCTCGCCGAACGGATCGTCTATGCCAGCGGCGGCGCAGAGCTCCTTGAAGCTCTTCTTCCCGCCGAAGGATACAAAACGCAGATATCTCTGCCACGCATCTTTATAATCTTTTTGGCTCAGCGACCAGAATTCGAGCGCCGCAGTCTGCGCGAGGCAGTAGTCGATATAATAGAACGGATAGAGATAGATGTGCAGCTGTCTCTGCCAGCCGCGTCCGTTTGAATAGAAATCGACATCGCCGAAGTCCATATACGGGCGGTTCTTTCGCTCGAGCCACTTTTCGTTTCTCTCTGCGGGAGTCAGCTCCGGCGAGTCATAGACAATGTGCTGGAACTCGTCAACCATCGTGCCGTAGGGCAAAAAGACCAGCGCGCTTTCAAGATGCACAAATCGCGAGCGCACGGCATCCGAGCCGTAAAACAGCTCGTGCCATGGCCACGCAAAGAACTCCATGGACATCGAATGGACTTCGCATGACTCCATAGTCGGGCTTATCTGATCGCAAAGCTCCATTTTGTCTCTGACGCTGTAATAGGCGAACGCGTGACCCGCCTCGTGGGTGAGCACATCGACATCGCCCGAAGTGCCGTTGAAATTCGAGAAGATGAACGGCGACTTGTATTCGAGTATCTCCGTGCAGTAGCCGCCCGCAGCCTTGCCCTTTGCGCTCAGGACATCCATGAGGGTGTTGTCATACATAAAGTTTATGAACTCCCCTGTCTCGGGGCTCATCTGCTCATACATTTTCTTTCCCGCGGCGAGGATATCCTCGGACGAGCCGTCGGGCTTCGGGTTGCCCTCTTTAAAGGCGAACGGGTCGTCGTATATTTTCATGTCATCTATGCCGATGCGTTTTTTTTGCATATCTTTTAGGCGGCAGACGACCGGCACTATATCGCGCACGATGCGCGAGCGGAAAGCCGAAACATCCTTTGCGTCATAGCAGTTGCGCGTCTGGCGGCAATATGCAAGCTCGGTGAAGGTGTTGAAGCCGAGTTTCTTTGCAATGCGGGTGCGGCATTTTACAAGGCTGTCAAAAATTCTGTCGAGTTCGTCGGCATGCGCCATATAGAACCCGCTCTCCGCCTCGTATGCCGCGCGGCGGGTGTCGCGCTCGGCGTTCTCTTTATATGCGCCGAGCTGAGAGAGGCTCAGCTTTTCGCCGTTGAAATCTATCTGCGCCGAGGCTATCAGCTTCTGATATTCGCTCGAAAGCTTGTTCTCCTCCTGTAAATCTGGGATTATCTCGGGCGAGAAGCACTTGCGCGAAAGCTCCGCGTTGACGAACATCAACTTGCCGTATTTCTCTTCAAGCTGTACACGAAGCGGGCTTCCGAGCATCGCCTCAGTGAACTTCTGCTCGCTCTGCTCAATAAGCGGGGCGTTTTCGTCGTTGAAGTCGTTCTCCTTCTCATAGAACTCATCGAGGGTGTTGACAGTGTGGCGGATATAGGCTATCGTGCTCATTGTCTGAACATGGGAGATTATTTTTTCACGCCCTGCAAAAGCTTTCTCCGCCTCTTCGATAGTCTTTGCCGCACTGAGGCGTTCCGCCGCCGCATCGAGCGCTTCGGTCGCCGCCATGACATCTATTCTCTCATATGGCATATCACAGAATTTCATATCAATTCCTCCGTTGGGGTTATTTGACGCTTATCTCATAGAAAACGACTGTGTTGGGGTCGATTGCGTTTTTGAGCACGAGTTCACCGCAGCCGCGGCAAAGCGCATGACCCATCTGAATATAATACTGCGCATATTGACCCTCCGATATATAATTTCCTACATATGGATTATATAGTCCGTGACGCTTTGTGTCAATCCCGCGATTGATTTATACCCCCGCGCATGATATTATATACTAAACAAAAATAAAAACAGGTGATACTATGTTCAAGCCGGAAAAATATACTCCCCCGAAATTCGACCGCGAGCCGTTTATATCATTCCCCGATGTGACGACCGAAAAGGCGGGGGACGGCTACATCCCGGAGAATTTCTACGCGACTACAATATACCCCGAATATTTCAAGATAAACGGCGAGTGGAAGATGCTCACGGGCAGCCGCATGGACTGCTCCGTCGTGATAAAAGACGGCATGCCCTACGCTGTCGAGATGAGGAATATAAAAAAGGGCGACGAGGTAGTCGTCAACCGCACGGACGACGGCAGGGACGGCATCTTCGTTCACGCGGACGGTTTCTCCGCCCCGGAGAACAGCGTCGATCAGGCGTTCGCGTTCAGGATGGGACAGAGCCGCGAAACTTCGTATTCCCGCGACTACGACCGCCTCTATGATATCCTGCGCCACGACCGCGACCACGGTAAGATAGTCTGGGTGCTGGGACCCGCCTGCGTGTTCGACCACGACTCCCGCGCCGCCATGGAGTCGCTCATCAACAACGGCTACTGCGACGCGCTCTTTGCGGGCAACGCGCTCGCGACGCATGACCTCGAGGGCGATCTGTTCCACACCGGGCTCGGGCAGGACATATACACAAAGCACAATGTCCCGAACGGGCACTACCATCACCTGCACACGATAAACCTTGTCCGCAAAGCGGGCGGAATAAAGAACTATGTCGAGCAGAACAACGCCCGCACGGGCATCATGCAGGCGCTCGTCAGGAACAATATCCCCTATGTGCTCGCGGGCTCCATCCGCGACGACGGTCCTCTTCCCGATGTGATACCGAATGTATACGACGCACAGGACGCCATGCGCAAGCACACGAGCGAGGCGACGACGGTAATAGCCCTCGCCACCCAGCTGCACACGATAGCGACGGGCAACATGACCCCGTCATATCAGGTGGTGGACGGCGTTGTCAGACCCGTATATTTCTATGTTGTCGACGTGTCGGAGTTCGCCGTCAACAAGCTCAAGGACAGAGGAAGCCTGAGCATCACGGGCGTTGTGACGAACATCCAGGACTTCATCGTCAACGCCGAGCGCAATCTTATCGGCAGGGATGGGAAATAAAATAGTAAAACAGCAAAGCAGGATTGGACGGTGAAAAAAGATAAAGCGTTTATCACTTTTTTCGATAGTTTCATTATTTATAATTTTCTTTGTTATGCTTATCTCAATATCATTGATAGGTTCCGGTACGGTAGTCACTTCATATGAGGGGTTTGCGTTGGACTCAAACGAGAATTTATATTTGGGCGAGTACGGCAAAATCAATGTATACAAAGAAGGCTCTTTGTTATATTCCGTTGACGCGCACACATCAAGAGCCTATGCTTTCACTATTCAAAATGATGAAATTTTGATATCAACTGTCGAGACCGTTTATATCACGGATCTAAGCGGAAATGTTATCAACAGCTATAAAGATACGGATACCTCGCTGTTCAATGAACTCAAAAGTAACAAGGACTCTTTCTCATTGAACGGCAGCACATACAAAATGCAAAAAAACTTTGGCAGAAGCAGAATAGTAAAAGACGACGGCAAAGTGATATATCAAATGCCGCTTCTTGATTACATAGTTAAAATAGGAATTTTGATTTCAATGGTGTGGCTGGTGGTACTTGCAATATATTTGGTTATCAGTTTTCGCAAAAAGGCCGAACATAACAAATCACAAAAAGGATGATTGACTTTGCTCAAGAAAAAAATTGCCGAACTTTTTGAAAAAATCAAGAAAACAAAAACATCTACTAAAATTATGATACTGCTTCCTGCCATATCGGTGCTGATATGTGGTACAGCACCATCCATTCCGGGGCTTTGGGAAAACAGGATAGCATTTTATGCAGTGTCGATGTTTGCTTTGTTTTTGATAGTTCTATTTATGATTTTGTTAAGTATAAAAGTCAAAAAGCAGCCATGGCACGGTATACTGTGTTTTTTCACAATATGTATCGGCGTTTTGTTCTATATAATATTTATAGGGTACACAGCACTTTGGGATAACAGCACTCTTTCATAATGAATATTTAAAATTAGGTGTATGCAAAAACATTTGGAGTAAAAAAATGATGACGGATTATAAAGAATTGTATCTTTTATATTGTGCAAATTTATGTGCAGATTCAAATGATTACACTACAAAAGAAGGTGTTAAACGGCATAATGCCGCAATGAAGCAACTGAGTAAATTGTTTCATCAAATCGAAGATGAGCCGGACAAATCATTTTTGTTAGAATTATTAGCGACGGGAAATGACCAAACCAAAGCTCTTGTCGCGGCGCACTGTTTAGGATTCGGCGTATATGTTTCAGAAGCCAAAAAAGTTTTGTCATCATTAGCAAAAAATAAGACTAACCCCATTTTAGCTTTTGAAGCGCAGACAACATTAGATGTTTGGAAACGGCAAGGCTATTTAAAGTTTTAATACAATGTACCGGCAAACATCACCTAATGTCGATTCAGAGTCATTTGGTACAGGACTCGTATCTATGATAAACCCTGCACAGCGAGATGAGGTAGATTGTGAAAACAGCAATAAAACATATTTGTAACGCGGGTCTTTTCTATACACGTCTGAAAAAACACTTCTGTCCTAAATGCGGGAGGAAGTTAGAATTACGGTATATAAGCAAGACCGTAAACTCTAATTCTTTGGAAGCAAAAAATTATGATTTTTCTGTCGACGATACATTTTAAAGGGGCGATGTTGAATTTAGAACAGCATATTTTCACTGCCCCAACTGCCAGCTTGACATTTCAATTGAAGAAATGAAGAAATATGAAAAGCTATTCTAAAAGAACAACAAATGAATGCCGTGACGCGATTTAACAGGCGAACTTGTTCGACAGAGCGTACTTAACGGTAGCAAAAAGCGCATTTATGACGCCGAGTACGGATATGACATGAACAACGACGTGTGTTATAACAGTGGCCGTGACCACATCTATATTTTTTATACTTGCAGACGATATCACTGGGATAGGGGGAGTTGATGACATTGCAATTATTCCGCTGATCTACATTTTTGAAGTTTTAGAGGAAATAAGTTGATAAATCATATTTTGGAGGCAATTATGATAGAAATATTAAAATTAGCTATGACATTGAAAAAGAATGTATGTGTCTATACTTGCGATTCGGAAATTTCAAAGTTCTTATACGGACGTATAATTTTTATTGACAATGAGTTTTTCGCTCTGTATATGCTCACTCCAAATGGAGAAAATGACGGTATTTTGGTAAAAAAGATTAGCTGTATTACTTATGTTGAGATGGACGGACAGTATGATGAAAAAATGAAAAAACTATGTCCGAATTTCGACGATTTGATTTCAAAGACTCCGATAGATTTTGAAAATGGAAATGCGCTGTTTTCAATAATGCTGGATGCGTTAAGAACGGAAAAGCCGATTTCTGTTGAGCTGTTGGACAGTGGTGTTGATTCGGTGATTGGTCAAGTTACAGCGGTTAATGAGAAAATATGTACTGTAAGGCAGATAGATGAATACGGATGCGATGATGGTATCGCGTATGTCAATGTCCCGGATATAACTCAAGTATCCTACGCATCTGCCGATAATAGCATTTTGTTGTTGCTTATGACCAAGTGAAAAAATCACAGCTGCGGAAGCTATCATTTTTGCTCCGCTTTATGGTGTTGATCTGGAACCAATTGATTGGGATTACGGATATTAATTGGAACTTAACAAAATTTTACGATTATATTCGAACCTAAATGAAAGGAGTTTAAGGTGCATGATTGAATTCAACGGATATCTTACTGGAGCATCAGAAAAATTCTTTTTCAAGAAGTATGTTACTTATATGCAAAACGCATTTATTTTTGGTTTGGTAATGGTATTGCCTTTGATTTTTATGCTGATGAGAATTTTTCAGACATTTTCAATATTTTACGGATATTGTGCGGTTTTTGCATATGCCATGATAGCGGTTCGCATTAAAACTCCAAAGGGAAGAAAAGAAATAACTCCTAAAAGAATATATGTTATAGATGATAATCTCATTTGTATTTCCGATAAACAGACCGAGAGCAGAAGTATCGGATTAGTAAAAACAGCTTATGACTACGGGGAGTTCTACTTCTTGTCATTTCCAATGGGAAAGAAAAGCGGAAATTTCGTTTGCCAAAAAGATTTGCTCACACAAGGAACTCTCGAAGAATTTGAAAAACTGTTTGACGGTAAGATAGTAAGAAAATATTAAAAGTTACTGCGACCGGGAAAATTTGTTTGCCTGCAACAAACCAAAACAGCCATAAAACTATCCCCAAAAAATTAAATGTTTTTGTGGGTTAGTTTATTTGTCAATTGTTATTTACCGCGATTTTTAGCCTATCCAAATTCAGAAACTCCGGGTCTTTTAAAGGCTCAAAATAAAAATACGAAAAACTTCAATTTTTTCTTGACAAATCCGAGTCTCTTTGCTATAATCTCTCTTGCAGTTGCGGATGTAGCTCATCCGGTAGAGCGCCACCTTGCCAAGGTGGAGGTAGCGAGTTCGAGCCTCGTCATCCGCTCCATAAACAGTCTTTGTCTTTGACAAAGGCTGTTTTTATTTTTATCAAAGTACAGTACAACAAGCAAAATAAAAAAAGAAAAAGCACCTGCAAAAGCAAGTGCCTTTTCTGGAGCTACTGGCCGGACTCGAACCGGCGACCTGCTGATTACGAATCAGCTGCTCTACCAACTGAGCCACAGTAGCAGAAAAAATCAACAGCTCATATATTATAAGCGAGACTTCGCTTTTTTGCAAGAGCTTTTTCCAATTTTGTTGACCGTCGAAAAAATATTTTTGCGCCGCGCGTCCGCCGCTCTTGCTTCCGGCTTTCTTCTGTGCTATAATATTCGCACATCCGCCCGTAGCGAAGCTGGATATCGCAGCAGATTCCGATTCTGAAGGCCGGGGGTTCGAATCCCTCCGGGCGGGCCAAAAAACGGCAAGCATTGAATGCTTGCCGTTTTTACTTCTTCACTCTTACCTCTTCACTTTTCACTGATATTCTTCAAATAACAGCTCCGGCGGCAGGGATTTTTCCCCGCCGCCGGTTGTTTTGTTGTTTTATTTATTTCACGAATGCCGAATATATCGTGTTTATCGTGCGCTCGTAGTCGCGCTCCGCGACGGCGATGACGATGTTTATCTCGCTCGAGCCCTGGTCGATCATCTTTATGTTGATGTTCTCCTTGGCGAGGCTCGAGAATATCGTGCCCGCAACGCCGCGCGTGGACTTCATCGAGCGTCCGACGACTGCGATGAGCGCGATGCCGTTCTCGACCGTCACGCTGCTCGCCGAAGTGACTTTCTTTATATCGTAAACTATATCATCCGTCTCGTCGCCGAGGCTCGTAGTCTCAACAACGATGCTGAAGTTGTCGATTCCCGAGGGGATATGCTCGAAATTCACGCCGTGCTCCTCGAGCACCTCAAGCATCTTGCGCACCGCTCCGCACTCGTCGTGGATGCGGTATTTTTCAATGTTTATCGAAGAGAAGCCCTTGCGCCCCGCCACGCCGGTGACAGTGTTCTCGGCGGGCTCGTCAGTGTCGGCAAGGATAAGCGTGCCGGCGTCCTCCGGGGAGTTGGTGTTCTTTATTCTGATCGGAATCTTCTTCTGCATGACGGGGAATATCGCGTCCTCGTGAATAACAGTCGCGCCCATATACGAAAGCTCGCGCAGCTCCCTGTATGTAACGGTCTTCATGACCTGCGGATTATCAACGACGCGCGGGTCGGCGATGAGGAAGCCAGAGACATCCGTCCAGTTCTCATAGAGATCGGCGTCAGCCGCTGCCGCGACTATCGAACCTGTTATATCCGAGCCACCGCGAGAAAATGTGCGGATAGTATCATTGGGCATCGAGCCGTAGAAGCCGGGAATGACAGCGTACTCAGTATAGCTCAGGCGCTCGCGCAGAATGGGTATCGTGCGCTTTGCGTCGTATTTGCCGCTCTCGTCGAAGAATATAACATCGGCGGCATCTATAAACGCGAAACCGAGCAGCTTTGCGACTATCTTTCCGTTGAGGTACTCGCCTCTCGATGCGGCATAGTCGCGGCCGGCGCGTCCGATAAAATTGAGGCGTATATGCTCAAAATCATCTTCAAGAGACATATCGAGCCCGAGTCCGGAAATTATATCATTGTAGCGGTTCTTTATCTTCTGGAATATCTCTTCAAAATCGCCGCCTCTCGATGCGGAATCGTAGCAGGCATAGAACATATCGGTAACTTTTGTATCTCCGCTGAAACGCTTGCCGGGCGCAGACGGCACGACATAGCGGCGGTCGGGATCTGATCTGATTATATCGGCGACCTTGAGAAACTGCTTCGCCTCTGCGAGCGAAGTTCCGCCGAACTTGACGACTTTTGTCATAAGGCTCTCCCCTTTTAAAATTGAAGATACTTTATTATACTAAAATGCCGATAAATTGTTACTCTTAAAAAGAAAAATAGCCATATCCGCGCCGATTTCGGAACAAAAGACAAAAAAAGGCAGGCTTTTGCGGCATTTATCTGCAGTTTTGAGGTCAATTCAGCCGTTTTAGTGAATAGGATATAGACACCCGCACAAATTACAAATCAATAACAGAGTGTAACAGTAGGTTACAGTTTGCGCGCTTTTGTTGCAAAGTTCGACATTTTATACTATAATATCAGCTGTTCTCAGCTGTTCGTAAGTTTTTACGGAAAGGAAAAACGATATGAAAAAATTATTTCGCCGTCTCGCGGCTCTGATGTGCACCGTGCTGTTTATTTTCGGCGCGGTGGGCTGTGCGGTCAAAAGCGATAAACAGAAAGAGGAGCTGAGTCTCAAGTTCCAGCACACCGCCCAGGACAGGGAGGTCGGCGAGACACAGTCTATGATAACATACGAAAATCACTACGCCTACGGCATCCACTACCCCGCGATAGGGGTTGAGGCGATAGACAGCCGAATAAAAGCGGCGGCGCAGGAGATAGCCGACGGGTTTGTCAAAGAAGTGCCGAACTCGAAGCCCAAGGGCGAGCTACCGACGCTGAGCGCCGACTACAAGAGCTATCTTGTGACGGACAACGGCAAGAACAAATATGTCAGCATCGTGTTCGAGATAAAGACCGACATTCCCGACAAGAGCATCAAAACGGACAGCATAGAGACGCTCGTCTTTGATATCCCATCCGGCAAGCAGCTGAGCGCGGACGATATTTTTGCTGACGGCTACGAGAAAATCGCCAGCACGCGGGTTGTATCCTATTTCACCGCCAACCGCCTGTTCAACGCGGGCGTAGGCTCGGATAAATTCAAGCAGAACACCTCAGCCGACAAGAAGAACTTCACAAAATTCTCGATAAGTTCCGACAGCTTAACATTCTATTTTGACTCGGGCGTTCTCTTCGATGAAGAAAAAGGCTGCGTTGAAGCTGTATTCCAGCTCAATGATATAAAGCCTATATTCTCGACCGAAGCTGCAAAGGTTCTGCTCGGCGCAGAGGCGGTCACAGAAACCACACAACAAAATTCGATCAAGCCCGAGAGCACAACGCAGCACAAAAAGCCGAATCTCCCCGCGGGGGTCAAATATATCGCGTTCACATTTGACGACGGTCCGAGCAAGATCGCGACCAACCGAATCCTTGACACACTCCAGAAATACAACGGCAAGGCAACTTTCTTCGTTCTCGGCACGCGCGTCGGAAGCTACTCGGCGGAGGTCAAGCGCGCCTACTCGATGGGATGCGAAATCGGCAGCCACTCATGGAGCCACGCGAATCTCAGAAAGATAAGCGCGCAGGAGCGCAAGCAGGAGATAAACAAGACGAACGCCATAATCAAAGAGGTCATCGGCGTGGAGCCGACCCTGTTCAGAGTGCCATACGGCGACTACAAGGGAATTCAGAAAGACTTCGACCTCCCGCTCATCCAGTGGTGCATTGACACCGAGGACTGGAAATACAAGGACAGGCAGGGGTCCGGCAGAACTCAGGCTCAGCGCAACGCGGACATGCAGAAGATAATCTCATCTGTTGTCGACCACGCGACCGGCGGCGAGATAGTCCTCATGCACGATCTCTACGACATGACCGCCGACGCATTCGAGCAGATAGCCGCCGAGCTGCACGCCGAGGGATTTGAATTCGTCACCGTCCACGAGCTCTACAGCATCTACGGCAAGACGCTCGAGCCCGGAAAAGTCTATTTCTCGCCAAAACAGTAACGAAAGCAAAAAAGCAAAAAGCCAAGCTGTGTTTTGCAGCTTGGCTTTTTTGTTGGGGTTATAAATTGGGATTTGCAGTCGTAAATATTGGCAATATTATAATTTGGCGCAACCGCACACATTTCATTGTAGAGCGAAGTAAAATAACCTCTCAGTCCCGTCTTACGCCGAACCGGCTTTCCTACAGGGGGCTAAAAATCGATTATGCGGCAAATCCCAATTTATCTCTCATACAATGTAAAACAAGCAAGCTCAGGCACAGCGGTTATATGCCGCGCCTGAGCTCTAATATTATTTCTTTCTCTTCTTTCCGGCTATCGGCAGCATTGCCGCGCCGGCGAGGAGGGTTATTGCGGAGACCGCTATCGGCGCGCCGGTCTGCGGGGTCAGCGGAATTTTTCCGCCGCCGTTTGCCGCGCTGCCGGGCGTATTTTTCTTGCCCGACAGGAACACATAGTTGTCATACTCGCTGTCGCTCATCGCCGTGAAGGTGAATGTGCGGCTCTTGACGAACGGCACCTGACCGTTCCTGAGCGAATAGACGATCGTTACGGTGAACGGCTCGGTGCTCTTGGGCAGGGAGTGCTTTTTGAACTCTATCTTGCAGCTCTCGCCGACTTTAAGAACGGTTCCGTTTTTCGCTGAAAGGTCGACATCCATGCCGTCCGCCTTGACGCTGATTATCTCTGTGTCATACTGTTCCGAAAGGCTCTCAATAGTCAGTGCGGTGTCCTTCGAGGTGTGGAAGCCCGACGGGGACTTGTCGAACTTGACGTAGAGTCCGTTCGCGGGGTTCTGACCGAGGTTGAACTGCGGGAACTCGGGATCGGAATAGACATCCGTTATTCTGTCCGTGAAGAAGAATGTCAGATAGAAATTTCTCGTGTATCTGTCCCACGGGCACATTCCGTGGAACTGACCGTTGACAAACCAAGTGTTCTCGGGCAGATACGCGCAGCTCGCGTCGATATCGCGCTCGGGTGAGATATGCCAGTGAGTCGGGTCATCGCAGACCGTGTTCTGCTTTTTGTAGTCCGCAGGGAACTTCTCGCCGAACGGGGCGCAGTATGCGCCGGACGCCGAGTGGACGTCAATGATATAGTCGGAGTTGACTCCGGTGCTCGTGCCGATATCGTGCTCGGTGTTTGCAATTATCGCTATCTTTGTGCCTGCGTCCTGAGCGCGCTTCAAGCCCTCGCTCATGTGAGCCATGGCGTTGTAGTGCATCTCGTCGCTCTTGGCTATCAGTCCTGCATTCTCGACGGGGTCGAGATATTTTGCCTTGAACTCCTCATACTTGTCGGGAGGAACGAAATCCCAGACACTGCCAAAGTTAATAACTATATCGAGCAGATACTGATGAATGATATCGTTGAATGCCTGATTGAGGCGGTCAAAGCCGAACGCCT
>ENA-OPFG01001414-OPFG01001414.1-human-gut-metagenome-genome-assembly--contig:-NODE-1414-length-12437-cov-3.203602_pt1 | contig 12437 bp, 10 predicted proteins | sample MGYA00241304_ERZ501542 | MGnify/ENA primary metagenome ERZ501542 (study PRJEB25962, sample SAMEA2042427) | human gut metagenome | biome: human gut; feature: human-associated habitat; material: faeces...
TTCTTTTATCCGTTTTTCAAGTTCCCAGAATTTCTCTGATGCAGGCTTTTTATCATCATTCAGAAAATTTACATACTCTTTAACAAGACCTTCCATATAATTTTCCTGCCAGCCTGATAATCTTTCTCGAAATAATTTCCAATCCTTTTTGCTTATGTCCATGCTTTTGAACCTCCTCAGTCTCATGTTAGTCTCAACGAATATATTCCTGTGGCTGTCAGTTATCTATATCACCTGCTGCCACGCCCCAAATGAAAGGAGCTTTACCATGAGTAGCAAACATAAAAATAAAACCATCAGCTTCCGAATTACCGAAGCTGAACGCAAACAAATCGAAGCCCGTATTATTGCCAGCGGAATGATGAAGAAAGATTACTTCATCCGTTCCTGCATCTACAACTACAACTGCATCTGCGTTGTAGGCAAGAAGGAAACTATTTATCCGTTGGTACAGACTGTGAATGCTTTATATCTGCAATTACTTGAAATGCAAAAAGCATTTACCTCATCAGACCGGAACATTGATATGCTTCCATCCTCAGATGCTATTAACGAATTGCAGACCGAATACACCAATATGCTGACAGCCATTACTGACCTGTTAGATGGTGCAAAATATCTGTGGAAAGGAGACTGCCATGAACAATAATCTTAATTTTATGTTTGGTATGTATGAGCCCACTACAGATTCCGTTATCGTAAATACCGGCGTAAACTCTGTTCTTGTTATCCGTTGTAAGGAATGTAATTCCTGTGTTATCTTCGAGGAGCCCAATGATATTGTATATCTATACCGGTTAGCAGAAGATTCACCGCTTACATATGCCAAGCTTGCACTGAAAGAAAATAGCTTGCAGGATTATGTGGATGGGATGAGTGAATTAAATTAATATCTATATACCAGTCCCTTCGTACACCGTTGTTGGGACTGGTTATTTTACTCACAAATTGCTTTCTCATATTTATGATATGTAATTGAAACACCAGTCATTTCCTCCAAACTATATGTACCTTTCTTTAAAATAATAGTTTCTCCCTGTATTTCACAATCCATAACTACAAATTTGCCATCATAATTCGATAATATAGCTCGATTTTGCTCAATAACCTCATATGATTTCTTATCACTAATATCATAGTTCATTTTAATTGTAACTCCTATAGCTGTATTCAGCATATATATTAACAGAGCTATTGCCAATACTCCTTTTTCGATTTTATTAAACTTCTTTTTTCCAAAAAAGAAATTTCTTATTATTACGAAATATGCAATCAGTATATCCGCAGCTAAAAACACACCAAGTGTCACATAATTATCAACAATCTGTCTCAACCAATCCCATGGAATAATTTCTATTAAGCTAACCATATATAATACATTTTGCACAAACAGTATAAAAATTGTAAAACAGAAAAGTTAACACCACATATCCTTTACTGTTTATTTTTTTATTTATATATGAAAGGATAATCGGATAGACAAACATGACAAATGCACAAAGAATAAAAATTAATTTATCCTCAAACATTTCTGTTCCACTAAAATATTTTTTGTCTATTCCATAAAAATTTGCACATGAAGCAGAAAAGCTCTTCGAAATCACAAAATTTACAATACCTGCTAATGTTATAACTGCAGCCAATCCTGTTCCTAAAAAATTCCATATATTAGTTTCTAAATATTGTGTAATTTTATTCTTATCTTTATTGCTTTTATAAGCATTACCTTGACTATCAACTATCTCCTTATATTGCTTATCCTGCATATTCATTCTTCTTTCTAGCAATGTTTAATCACTTTTTCACCGTTTCTTATATGTTATTTCTCAGTCTCAAGTCAGTCTCAAAATTTCACCCCCAAAATGAGACTATCTTGAGACTGAATTTTTCTTACAATTCCAAAAATCATTCATTTTACTGCATTTCTTCAACTTTTCTCAGTCTCATCTAATATCAAATCTCATGAGACTGTGTTGAGACTAACTTGAGATTTGATGAGACTAAGTGAGTTACAAAGTCCATGTTGATGTCTTTTTATCATACATCGCACCTGTAACTTTTTTAATTTTTGCATAATCCCTGAACACCGTTGCTCTTGATATGTCAAGTTCTGCCATTACCTGTTCAACTGATAAATGAATATTCTCACATATCATATTGTAAATTTTTTGTTCTCTTTCAGATAATATCTTCTGCTCCCGTGCTTCATATGCTGCCATTTTATCCAGTGGAATTGTTATTCTAAATACATCATCCTCAATTAATTCAGGTTTTCCACCATCTGAATAAATCGGTGTATACTTGTACAAGTTTCTCACGCCTGAGCCAATCGTATCTGTTCTACCAATGTTAGCAAAAAATTGCTGGATTAACGGATTTTTAGGATATGGTGTAAATTCATCACTCATAATATTTCCGTGTCGTCTTGGGATACACCAGTTTTCTGTTTTTAACCAGTCTTTTTCAATAATTACCTTTGCCGGAAATGCACTTGAATAATCCCTATGAACAAGTATATTACCAATTACTTCTCTGGCAATGATTCCTCTGATACTTGTATTCACATTATCAATCAAGCAGAACTTATCTGATGTGTGTTTCGACACAAATTCCATCAAAAGGTCATATGCTTCTATCAGATTTGTCATCACCTGTAATCTGTCATCATATCTGTCCACATTTTCAACTCTGTAAATTGCATCCGTAATATATCCCGGACAGCAGGAGCGAATCACTTCATCTTTTCCAAACAATAGTACGCCTGCCAGATTATATCCCTGAATACCTGATGAAAAATCTTTTTCCCACAACCCTGCACTTGTAAGTATCTCTTCATCAGACATTGTAAGCCACTGATGATCCGGATTTTTACTTTTGGCAAGATTACGCACCTTGTCCATTAAGTCAAGACGCAGATCATCCTTGGTTACATATGGGAAAATCTTATGTTCCGCATATGTAGTGCTCTTTCTGTTGTACATATTCTGTAACTGAATCGGTGAATCAGTAATATCCATATCACCATCTTCATTTCGGTCATATATCCTGTTTCCACACTTTTCCACAGTAGCCGTTGGCGGTACATATACCCATAATAATACCTTTCCTTCATACTCAAAATCCTCAATTGAAAGATATAATGTTGGCGACATTTTATCCGGATTATTTAACTGATTCACAAAATTCCTCTTCATATCCTTAACCATATTTTGCTTAACACCTATTGGAGTACCATCATCCTCTGCCCCCATAATAATATATCCACCATATCGATTGGAAAAGGAACACACCGTTTCATAGACATCCTCTTGGATGCCAAATTGACAGGTTTTGTATTCTACTGTTATCTTTTCATCTTTTGAAAGCAAGTCTCTCATAAACTCTGTTGTCATTTGATCGCCCCCAATTTTCACACTATATTACCCTTGCATATAGTATTGCATTTTTACCCATAAATTTCCTCTTTTACATTAAAAGATTGTCCAACCTTATTATATTTGTAGAATTTATACAGAATATAGTTTTCTTTATCCATTTCATGCGTTGACAATATTATTTGCTTATCAGAAAAATCATTTCGAAGCACTTCAATTAATGAAGAAATATTTATATCATCCATTGTTTGTACCGGGTCATCAATAAGAATGAATCCTATATCATCAGAAGATGCTTTTATATACTGTTTATTCATCGCAAAAAGGAATGCCAAGACAAATCCTGAAAGTTGCCCCGAACTAAATGTATTTAATATATCGTGCTTAGCATCTCCATTTGAGACAAACCTCATTTCATCTTTACTTACAAATACACCTAAGCCATTTTGATAGTCCTGTAGAATTTTCCCTGTATATATCAGCAATGGCACTCTTAATTGTTTCAAAGTAATATTCTTATAGTCTTCTACTGATTTGTCATAAACCTTGCTCAATTCATTCAACTGTTGGCGAATCCTCGTTACCTTTTCTTTTCTAACAATTAAATCTTTCATTTCTCTCTTAATTTCATGAATTTCAGTATTTTCCTTTTCCCAGACAACCTTTTCTAGATATTTAAATTTCTTCTTTAATGTTTCTACTGTCATCTGCTTCATCATATTCTTTATATCTTCACCATAAAGTTCCTCTACCTTTTCATATTTGTGCTTAATATAGAGATTATCAAATTCTTGATTCTCTATATTCTTGACTAACCCAGATAACACTCTTTGTATATCTATTACCAAATTATTTCCCTCTGTTTCAGGCGCATACTCTGCCGTAGCAAGATATTTTACCACTTTCTCAACATTAGCTACCCTTCCCGAATCACTGATAAACCCTTTTAAAGACGATTTTCTCTGTATTAGCAAATCAATAACACTTTCATCTAGTCCATCCACATATGGATGTACTATCTCCTTTACTTTTTCAACCGCACTTTCCAATTCTTTTCTTTTCAGTGCTATCCTTTGCCCTATACTTCCACTTTCAATTTGCAGCATTTTTTCTACTTCCTCAAAGCCATCATTCAATAGAGTTGTATCAGCAAATTTTGTATTACAAAATGGACATGCTGTTCCATTTTTGTCATACTCATTTTTTGCATTTTTCAAAGCATTTCGAGCACTTGTTAATTTGTCTATTATTTTTTGATTTGTAGAAAAAGTACTTCTTAAACTAAGAATTTCATCTGCAATACTTTTAATTAATGAAAAATCATATTTCTCCAATTCCGGAACTAATTTTTTTAACGCAATAATATCCTCTTCTTTATAACTAGTCTCCTCTGGAATTTCCTGTCTAAATAACAAAGTACAATTATAAATTTGCATTGTAGAATCCCACTTTTCCAACTGCTGTTCTACTTTTTGCATTGACACCAAATTATTAATTACATATTCTCTATAATCTATATAATCTTGTATCGAATTTCCTTTCAGCGCTTTTGATATATCTTCATTCCAACGATAATTTCTATAATCATTTTGATTCTCCCAAAACGAGATTATACCCTCTAATATATTTATTCCTTTCTTAATCTCAGAATTATCTAACTCCGCAATACTTGAGCTATCCCAAAAATACAAATTCGAATCTTTATTATACAAACCTAAATCTTCATACTCTATCTTTTCAACCTCATCCTGCATGTTACTCTTCGATAATGCTTTTAGTATTGCTGCCTTCTTTTTCAATTCATTATCCAGTGTCATAATCTCATCATTAATAAGATGACCACTGGTCCCATTTCTATTACCAATAAGATCTATTACTACTTTTTTTCTGTCATCTATAAAACCTGTATTTAACAAAACATTCATAGCATTTTTTCTATCAGAAATTGTTCTTTTCAAAAAGTGTACAGACTCAGCCTGTGAAACATAATAATATACATTAAAATTTTTAGCTCTGTATTTTATTAAGTTCTCACTATCTACAGAATCTTTCCAATCATCATAACTGCAAAGAAAACTATCTAGCTCCTCAGTGGAAATGAACCCGCTAATTTCGCCATAATAAATTGAATCTTCAACCTCTAATTTATGATTATTGTTTAATATTTTTGCAAATATAGTAAGGCAGTCACTTTGTTCATTTCTCAGAGTCAAAACAACATATCCATCCTCATTTGCTTTATTAAGCAAAATATTCTTGCCCAAATTTGTGGTTTTCTTCTCTATACCTTTATCAAGACGTGTAATATTCTTTGAAAATATCAGCTCTATTGCATCAAAAAATGTAGTTTTTCCAAAACCATTGGGTCCAGACAAAATAATAGGATTTTTTTCATATTCAATACGAAATTCATAAAATTGCGCATTATCAAAGCACTTGAAATTTTTCACACGTAAATTTACAATTTTATACTGCATTGCTACGCCTCCTCCATTAGTTTGTTTAAGATCACTTCAATTTCCTTTTCTGTTATAGCAACCTCCTCTAGCTCTATCAAATCTTCTATTTCAATCTTATTTGCTTTAATTGCTTCATCATATTTTACCAAATCACTAGCTAATGCATCCTTAACCATCTTTTCCAAAGAAATATCATCCGAAGTTGCCTTGAATTTGTACTGTAAAAATGGAATTTTTGAAAACAGTCTAATTACAAGCTCATAGACGCTATTATAATTTGTACCATTCATAAGCGAATAGTAATTTTCCTCAACATCCGCCAACTCTGAAAGTATCTCAACAATATTTTTGTCACTATAATCAGATAAGACTTTTTTTAATCCAACTACCTGCTTTTCTGTATATGGTAAAATATATCTTTTAAAATAAATCGGTGACTCTTCAATTGAATAAATCAAATTTTTGTACTTGGTCAACATATTTTCTTCCGAAAATTTAACAAGATATATGGCTGATGTATTCTTATCAATCTGTGATATCTCTTGCACAGTTTTAAAAGAATTAATTATTGAGTACTTTATTCCTTTTTTATCACTTCCTGCATCAATATATTCTTCCTCCAATTTGTCCAATTCTGCTCTTATAAGTTCCTCTTTATCTAAAATGTTAGTACAGTCAATAAAATTCAAGATAAAATAGCTGATAATATTTTTATCAGTATTAACATAAAACATTCTGTTATCTTCTTCCCATGTTTTAACAAAATTATATTGTTCAAACAATTTATTCATTATCTCATTCATTACTTCAATTCTCCTAATGCCTTATTTCTATCTATAAGTCTAATAACTTTAGGTCTGTTACAATCGTTCTTCATCTTTTCAATTGTAGAAGAAGTTATTCCACTTATCTCCTTTAATTCTTTTTCTGTTAATACACTTATGTCCCCACCATTAAAAAAAAGAGATTCTTCAGATAATCGATCTGTAATTAGAACATCACATTCGTATAGTAATGACCTATCTGATTCTTTTTCCAATTCTTTTTTCAAATTCTTTTGGAATTCATTTATGTCATAACTGCTATCCAATGTTAACCTATATGTCTTATTACCATCTTTTACTGTCTGATATGCATTGTTTCTTTCAAGACCTAACGTTTTAATTTCATCCAAAAGATTAAGAAATAAATGCGAAACCATACTATCTTGCGGTAAATTATTGTTTTTGCCTACTACAGGTGTTTTTAATATTAAATTATGTATAATCTGATTTTTATCAATTTCCGTTTTTTCATTCAAGATGCTAATTTGCTTAAACAAATTGCAAACATCAGAACTATTACAATCTTTACAGTTGCTTTCAGTACAATGATTCCATGGCTCATTTGGGTACTCTGCATAAGCATCTCGAATGCTTCTTAATACCTGAAAATATTGATATGCAACAGTATCTATTTTTTCGTGATAGTCTACTATTATCTGTTCTACCATCTCACTAAATGTCAATATACATTTTCCACTCTTGTTTTTTTCAATATAAAAGTCCGTAATTCTATTTTTCATGTACAGCAACAGCTGATCATAAACCAATGCTGCATAATCAGCATCAACAAACGTATACTCCGGACATTTTATCGTTAATATTTTAACTATAACCTCATATGCTTTTAAACGAATCTCTTTTACATTATCGTATTTTTCATCATATGCACACAAGAACGCTTCATCATCACATAATAACGGATTATCCTTTTTTAACTTATCTATTTTCTTCTCTATGATAGTTTTGTATGTATCTAATGCATTATCGATCTCTATAATTACTGCCTGTATCTTAGCTATATCTTTTGAATTTTTAGATACATACTTTATCAAACTATACACATCAGCCTTTTTATGATTTCCTGACACTTTATCCAGTACAATATAATTATCTTCATTATCTGTATCCGCAATATCCTTTTTTTCTATTACTTTTTTCTTTAATTCATTCTTCAGCATACTAATATATGTCAATGTTGATGAAACAAAATCTACCGGAATTCTTTTCCCATTTGCTATATGAAAATACCCATATTCCGCTTCATTCTGAAGAATCCCAATTACGAATGAAAATTTATCATTTTGTTCCAGTCTTATTGCACCTGCCTTGACTTGATGCAATGAAATATATTTACAATCTTTTCTTATAGAAAAATCTTCTTCACCCTCAATTTGTAAATCATAATCTGAAACACTCTTACCATTCTGCAATAAATCCAATATACTTTTTAACGCAATATACAAAGCTACATGTCCTTGATATTCATAATCTTCCCAAGATGTAATTGCACTTATAGGCTCAATCAATAACATTTCAATCCTTCTCTTAACAAACTACTTGTTAAAATTTCTCCTCTCCGCTTTACTACAAGCTTTTCCAACGGTCTCATACAAGAACCAATACTTTTTATAAGCAATCTATTACTGCTTGTCCACTTCCGTAAAGAAATATTCCAATGTCTCCACAAACATATTATGTTCAAACAATTCCTTAATTTGTTCCCGATTCATCCAAGCAACCTGTGCCACTTCATCTGTTGTAGCGTTACCCAAATCGACATCTCCGTCATATTCAAACAGCCAAACATCCATAATATCATTATAAATCTTGCCATCTATGATTTTACGTGTTTTTGTAAAAAGAACCTGTCCATTTTCTGGATTCAAATCGACTCCAACCTCTTCCTTTGCCTCTCTAATTGCTCCCATCAAACTATCCTCGCCTTTTACAACTGAACCACCTACACACTCCCACATTAAAGGATATGTTGGTCTGTTTGCGGAGCGCTGTGAAATCAGGTATTCTCCCTTAGAATTACGAATCCATACATGCACCACCAGATGGTATCCGTCTATCGGTAATTGTTCACCTCTGATATGATCTTTTCCAAGAAGTTCTCTGTTTTCATTATACAAATCCCATATTTCCGCATCCGGTACGTACTCCACAACATCTCCAAAATCTGCATTTAAAGTCCTACATATCTTGCTAAGTATCGCAAGACTTACCTCTTCGTCACGTCGAAGCTTCGTCATTGTGTTAGGAGCAATTTCTGCTTTTTTGCGCAAATCTGATTTACTCATTTCTTTATCAACCAATAATTTCCATAACCTTTTATATGATACTGCCATAACAACGTCTCCATTCACCTTTAATAAATAATATTTTCTTACCTGCAATCCATTATCTGCCTCATTAATTCTGAATAATCAATTAAATTCATTCTACTTTTTATCGTCTGTTGAAATCTACGGGCATCCTCAGAAAAATATGAGTTAGTTACCATTATTCCAGCTGTAACTCTGTCCGCTTCAACGGTTCCATATAGTTGTCTAACAAGTCCAACATTCACAGGATGCTTAGGAGCTTTCTTTTTGCACTCAGCATAAATCACCAAATCACCTAACATGGAATTATTAAGAACAATCAAATCCTTACCACCATCTCTCGTCTGTTTCGTAAGTTGCACATTATATCCTTTTCTTTCAAATAATTCACAAACTAATTCCTCAAACTGTCTAGGTGTTATTTCTTGAAGTATTTCTGGTCTTAATGCAACTTTATCCACAAGTGAATGCGTTACTACCTTTATATCATTTTTCAATTCATCTGGTACTCTAATAATTTTCCGTTCCGGAACAACTATCTCTGGATGTTGTAGAGATACACCACCTTTATATGTATATAATTGATGTATATCCTTTTCAAAATCGAGAAAATATTCATTAAGTCCCTCACCCTTTAATTTTGTATGAAGCTTTTCAGCTATCATTCTCGGCATTAAATTTTGCTTATCAAGCCCTTTAATGACATCCTCTACAATATTCTCACTCGAAATACGAGTGCCAAGATAATCACTAATAAACAATAATATCTGGTTATCTGTTAACGGTTTTAACTTTATTTCATAATCAAACTTGATATTAAATTTATTTTCCCTGGCAGTGCATATATAGCATCCTCTACCATTTTTTATATGTTCAGCAATTTGTTTATATCTATATTTTTCGTCCAAACCATCCACTAAACAAACAACTTCTTCAAACTCTGATGGGTGTTTCCATATTTTATTTCCCATTTGTGAAAACGCCATGTTTTCATAGCAAATTTCCTTTCCTTGTTCTTCTAATATCTTTCCAACTATGTTTAACAAAAAAGTCTTGCCACTTCCTGAAATACCTGTTATCAAGAATTTGCCATATGGATTCATCCTAACAACATCTAAAAGTTCCTGTAACTCGTCCCTTCTTATAATCTCCATATGCACCTTTCATTTCGGTTATCCTACCAACTTGTCCAACATCTCTATAATTTTTTCCTTTTCACCGCTGCCATTTGTTTTAAATCTCAGTAACGGAATTTCATACAACTCCATAATATGATTTTTCATCAAATCTCTTGAAGCCTGAACAGTATTATCTTTATGATATTCATATCCGTCAACTTCAATCGCCAGCACAGGCTTTTTACCAATTCTGTTATAAATCAGAAAATCCAAATGTGTTGCCGTATTCATTGAATACTGGCATTCCTGTTCATTTAATAATTCTGGATTTTTAATTAACATATTCAACGGAAAATGGCAAACAACATCCAAGCTTGAATACTTGTTATCGGCGATTATTTCCTCGATCAAAGAATACATCAGATTCTCTGAATCATATTCTGATATCTTTTTATTCTTTTGCAAATATGCTATTCTTTCCTCGGTATACTGCTTGTAAAGATAATCAAAAATAGAATATATTTTACTCTCTGCTACCTCAAAATTGTTATATTGGATATAATCTATTAAATCTGTTATATTGTGCTCTTTTGATTGCTCATTTCCAGTTACAACCAACATCAATTTCTTCTTCGCTCGTGATACAGCAACATTGATTAAATATGGATCATCTGCAAAATCAGATATTTCATCATCCACAATAGATATAATAATATTCTCTTTTTCCTTGCCCTGGAACTTATGCACTGTAGCCGCATCAATATCTGTTATCTCCTTACTTAATGCTTCTACCTGATTTTTGTACGGTGCAATAATTCCGGTTTCTTCCGGATTAGAAACATATTTAGGTATAATTTCATTTTTAATAACATCTATCTGACGCTGACTATAATGATTACGCTCATGATTTCCTGCGACTGTTTTTACCACAGACAATACATCTTCTTCGCCCTTATCTGTTGTCATTATAATCAATTCGCCACGATAGAATTTCTGGTTGCAGAAATTAATTATCTTAGGGTGACATCTATAATGCTCCCGTAATAATGTTTGCGTTACATTTGGCATAACATCCAAAATAGATTGCAGAAAACTCTTTGTATACTGATAGCCTTCATTCACATTAAATGTATCAAATATAGCTTTTGCTTTGGCTTTAATATCTTCTGTAACAACATTAGGAAGCTGCTTGGTATCTCCCACAACAACAACATTCCTTGCACAGGAAAGTGCCAACGCACCGGTTGCAATATCTACCTGTGATGCCTCATCCATGATAAGATAATCGTACACTACATCTGAATTCAGGCTATTTCTTGATGAAAATGTTGTACTTAAAATAACAGGATATTCATCAAGAACATCATATGGTTCTTTCCACAAATTATCTTCGCTAAATATCTTTCTACTGCTTTTACCTTCATATTTTCTTGCCAGTTTATCTTTCAATACAACCATTGACTGATTGCATAAATCATCAAGCAAATTCTTATTCACATTATTTAAATACTTTTCAATATCTGTAATCTCAGCAGACAATTCTGCCTGCTTTGCTCGATAATACATAGCCTGAAAAGTTGTAATTATCTTCGAAATATCCTGCTTATAAAAATTCCAATTGATTACTCCATACTTTAAAAAGCCCTTTATCTTAAACCAAAGTCCTATTACCTTTTTCTCTTCTGAAATCAACTGACACTCCTGCCACAATACCATCCAATGTTTTGAAGATAGTTTTTTCTTAAACTTTATAGTGTCTGTATTAACATCTGATTCTTCGACATATTGATTGAAATATTCCTGTTCTGTAACCAATTGTGAAAGTTCCTGCCTTAAACACGCAAGTTTCTCCTGCTTATCAAAAACAGTTTTCAATTGGCTGGATTGCCCTGCTATTCTTTTCTGCAAATCATATGAATTTTCATTTATTTTCCAAAGCGAAAAGTCCGGATAATTTGTATCCTGATGCTCAACAAATATTTTCTTGTTCTTAGAACTTCCTAATGTTGCAGCAACAAAACCTAAATTGTACTTGGATGATGATAATTTTTCGTATACATTTTCCGTCGCCGAATTGTTATTGGATACTATCTGTACCGTTTTTCCCTGCATCAATATATTGGCAATAATATTTAATATAGTTTGTGTCTTGCCTGTCCCAGGAGGCCCCTGTATAACACTAATTTGATTCTCCATAGCATTTTTCACAGCCTTGTACTGACTGTTATTGCATCCAAATGGGAAAATCGGAATATATTCGTGTCCTGCTCTTTTTCCCTGTAACGATAATGGATTCAAATACTTTGCTAAAGCTACATCACTACCCACAAAAGAA
>ENA-OPFG01001421-OPFG01001421.1-human-gut-metagenome-genome-assembly--contig:-NODE-1421-length-12402-cov-1.810480_pt1 | contig 12402 bp, 13 predicted proteins | sample MGYA00241304_ERZ501542 | MGnify/ENA primary metagenome ERZ501542 (study PRJEB25962, sample SAMEA2042427) | human gut metagenome | biome: human gut; feature: human-associated habitat; material: faeces...
ATGAGCCTCGACCACCTTATCACCCTTCATCAGCGTGAGTTAGAAAAGCTTAAAAATATCAAGAAATCTATGCTTGAAAAGATGTTCGTGTGACATCAATTTCGCAGGAAGGAGGAAATCGAATGACATTCCAAAAAGAAGCGGACTTTGAGGAAGCCCTGATTAAAGTCTTGGCGGATAAAGGATGGGAAAAAGAAGTCATCAAGAACCCGACCGAGCAAGACCTCATCCGAAATTGGGCAAAGATCCTGTTTGATAACAACCGTGGAATTGACCGCTTGAATAACTATCCTCTTACGGATGGCGAAATGCAGCAGATCATCGAACAGATCACGGAACTTAGAACACCGTTAAAACTCAATGGCTTTATCAACGGAAAAACTGTGTCCATCAAGCGTGATAACCCTGACGACAAGCTCCATTTTGGCACTGAAATCAGCTTGAAAATATATGATCGCAGAGAAATCGCCGCTGGACAGAGCCGGTATCAGATCGTACAACAACCAGTTTTTCCGAGCAAGTCAAAAATGCTGAATGACCGTCGTGGTGATTTGATGCTGCTTATCAACGGTATGCCTGTCATACATATCGAACTGAAGCGCAGCGGTGTCCCCGTCAGTCAAGCATATAATCAGATTGAGAAATACTCATATGAGGGCGTTTTTACCGGATTGTTCTCGCTCGTTCAGGTGTTTGTAGCAATGAACCCTGAAGAAACTCGTTATTTTGCGAATCCCGGACCTGACGGAAAGTTCAATACTGATTACTATTTCCATTGGGCTGACTTCAATAATGAGCCTATCAACGATTGGAAAGCTATCGCCTCCTCGCTGCTGTCCATCCCTATGGCGCACCAGCTCATTGGTTTTTATACTGTTGCCGACAATGCTGACGGTGTTCTGAAGGTAATGCGAAGCTACCAGTATTACGCAGCCAGCGCAATTTCCGATGTTGTGTCTAAAACGAAGTGGGATAGCGTGGCGGCTACATTTGGCATACCACCGGCTCAGGCAAGACGATGACGAGCTTTAAGTCGGCTCAGTTGATTGCAAACTCCAATGATGCTGATAAGGTTATTTTCCTTACCGACCGTATTGAGTTAGGAACGCAGTCGCTCAAGGAGTATCGGGCATTTGCGGACGAGAACGAAACCGTGCAGGCAACAGAGAACACATATGTCCTTTTGACTAAGCTGAAAAGCAACGCAACGGCAGATACCCTAATTGTTACCTCTATTCAGAAGATGAGCAATATCCGAGATGAGGACGGAGGACTTAATGCAAGCGACATTGAAATAATCAACGGCAAACGGCTTGTTTTTATTGTTGACGAGGCTCATCGTTCAACTTTTGGAGATATGCTATCCATCATCAAGGAAACATTTCCCAATGCCATCTTCTTTGGCTTTACCGGCACACCGGTGTTTGAGGAGAATGCAAAGAAAAACAATGCCCAAACAGATGTTTTTGGCAATGAACTCCATAGATATAGCATTGCTGATGGTATCAGGGATAAGAATGTGCTTGGATTTGATCCTTATAAAGTCCTGACTTTCCGTGATAAGGATGTCCGCAAGGTGGTTGCTTTGGAAAAAGCAAAAGCAGCAACCGAAGAAGAAGCAATCAGCGATCCCAAAAAGGCAAAAATATTCTATGAGTATATGGACTCCTCCACCGTCAAGATGGCGGGCTTCTTGGGCGATGACGGAAAGTGGGTCAAGGGCATTGAAGATTATCTTCCAAAAACTCAGTACCTTTCCGCAGAGCATCAAAGCAAGGTTGTTGAGGATATTCAAGAAAACTGGCTTACTTTGAGTCACAACGGGAAATTCCACGCAATCTTTGCAACGAGCAGCATCCCCGAAGCAATAGACTACTATCGACTGTTGAAGGCTGCAATGCCGAAACTTAGGATCAGTTGCCTTTTTGACCCCAATATCAGCAATGAAGATGGTGACTACAAAGAATACAGAGGGCAGCCGATTGCTTTCTATAAAGAGCAAGGCTTAATCGAAATCCTTACTGACTATAATACGATGTTTGGTCAGGATTTTTCGATTGCTACACACGCTCGCTTCAAAAAAGACCTTTCTCTACGCCTTGCCCACAAAGAGCAATATAAGCGGGTCGAAAGAGAGCCTGAGAAGCAGCTCGACCTCCTGATTGTAGTGGATCAGATGCTTACCGGCTTTGACTCTAAGTGGGTCAACACGCTGTATATGGACAAGATACTGGAGTATGAGAACATCATTCAGGCATTTTCCAGAACCAACAGACTTTTCGGACCCGATAAGCCTTTTGGCATCATCAGATATTATCGCAAGCCGCATACGATGGAGCAGAATGTGAGCAAAGCTGTTAAGCTCTATTCCGGCGATAGACCGATAGGTCTGTTCGTTGAAAAACTGTCTTACAACCTCGGAAAGCTCAACGCTGTGTTTGATGATATTGCCTATTTGTTCAAGAATGCTGGTATCCCTGACTTTGAAAAGTTGCCTGCGGACGGAACCGTAAGAGCTAAGTTCGCCTCGCTGTTTAGAGATTTCAACGGATACCTTGAAGCTGCTAAAATCCAAGGATTTAGGTGGGACAAACACACCTACTCATTCAAGGACGAGGAAAGTGGAAATTCGATTGAAATTGCAATGGAGTTCGATGAGAACGCATTTTTGATTTTGGCACAGCGTTATAAAGAGCTTTCCGCTGCTTCTTCCGATGATCCTGGATCACAAGACATAGATATACCATACGATCTTGTTGGATACCTGACTGAAATTGACACAGGGGTTATCGATGCCGATTATATGAACAGTCGCTTCGATAAGTACCTCAAATTGATTCGACAGGAAGGTTCTTCCGAGGAATCTATTGAGCAAGCAAAGGCAGAACTTCACAAAACTTTTGCTGCCCTAACGCAAGAGGAGCAGAAATACGCAAATATCTTTCTGCACGACATTGAGCGAGGCGATGTCATTGCCGAGGACGGAAAAACGCTTCGTGACTACATCACGGAGTATCAGTTTAGAGCAAAAGATGACCAAATTCATCGTTTTGCGACTATCTTCGGTCTTGATGAGGATAAACTCAGGAATATGATGGGGCTTAACCTGAATGAAGCGACTATCAATGAGTTTGGCAGGTTTGACGAGCTGAAAAAGAGCGTTGATAAGACCAAAGCAAAAGCGTTCTTTGAAGCATATGAACAAACCAAGTTGATTCCGCCCAAGGTCAATATGAAAACGGATCAGCTTTTGCGGCAGTTTATTCTTACCGGTGGATTTGAGGTTGATATGCCGTAATGAGTGCCATCACCGCTAAAGCAAGCCGAAAAATGAAAAAATATGCGGTCTTAACAAGAGAGCCAAGGTGTTTCCTTGGCTCTTTTGATTTTTCTTGGGAACAGCGTAAGCTGGGTGATGTAGTCAAAGAAATAATCCGTAATGACCCCGAATCGGAAGCACCCATAATGATGATTACGGCAAACAATGGCTTCATTGAGCAATCTGAAAGATATGCTTTTAATAACGCCGGAGAAAGCTTGAAGAAGTATATTCTTCTCAAAAAAGGTGAGCTTGCGTACAATCACGGGGCTTCCAAGTTGCGTCCATACGGTTCTTGTTTTGCATTGACAACAGCAGAAAATGCCCGTATTCCCTTTGTTTATCACTGCTTTTCTGCTGAAAATCAAAATGCGGAGTTTATGTCAATAGAGTTAAATGGTGCTGAGATTGAAAACCAACTTCGCAAGATTGTATCATCCGGTGCAAGAATGGACGGCTTGCTAAACATCTCGTTTGATGAATACACTTCCGTGTCAGTCTTATTGCCCGGTACTGAGGAACAAGACCGTATAGCCGACTTCTTTCGCCATCTTGACAACCTTATCACCCTTCATCAGCGTAAGTTCCAAATAGTTAGTAAACAAAGAAAAGCCCGCCTACGAAGGCGAGCTTTTGAGTTTACGGTAATATTTGCTTTGATTGTTTTATGAGCGTATCTAACACCTCATAAATTCTATCTCTATCTTCAGGAGTGAGTTTTTCAAGTTTCTCATTCAGCATTGAGTTTTTAACAGTGTATCCGGTATCCAAAACTTCACTCAAAACCATATCAGCAGATACGCCCAATGCATTGAGTATCTTTATAAATGTTTCAAGTGACGGGATTTTCTCGCCTCTTTCTACCATACCGATATAGTTAGTAGTCAATCCTGCTTTCTCCGCTAAATCTTCTTGGCGTAATTTTTTCATCAGTCGATATTTTCTGACGTTCTTGCCGATTGTAGCGAGTTTCATCTCATCACCCCCTTGGTATGTTTCTATCACTAATAGTATAGATTGCGTTAATCCAAACATACACACACCATTTGGAAGTAATAATAACTAATAGTGATGATTTTTTAACTTTTTTATGCTATACTGTATTAAACACGGGGGATGGTATAGTATGAGTAAAGAAAATACGGCTGTATTCATAGGGCATAATGAATGCTATGGAGTAACAAGCGAACAGATAAAAGAAGCTATTGTTTCACTTATAGATAAAGGTGTAACTGAGTTTTTGAGTGGCGGACAAGGCGGATTTGACCGATTATGCGGTCGCTGCGTTTACGAATTAAAAAAAGAGTATCCACATATAAGCAATTATCTCGTTATTCCTTATCTATCTTTCAATGTATATAACGATGAGCTGTTCGATTCGATAATATATCCCGATGATTTTGAAAAATATCACTTCAAAGCCGCCATTCCTGCAAGGAATAAGTTTATGGTGGATAACGCAAGCTACGCTATATGCTTTGTTAATCACGGATGGGGCGGAGCTGCAAAGACTTATGAAAGAGCAAAGAAGAAAGGCTTGAACATCATCAATTTCGGAAATTATGATTTTGAAAGTTAATATGTACTCGATGGCTACTCAAATGAGCAGCCATCTTTTTTAATACGCCGGGATACCGTATCCGTAGATACTGCTGCTACCGACTGCGTATTGTCTTTGTCTGCAAGCATCACCGGAATTACCCTCAACGGTATAAACAATTCCGTTCTCGCATTTTTGCACAATGCCTGTGTGGTCGGTTTCTCCGTCGCCCTCCCAGTCAAAGAAAATGATTGTTCCGGGTGCAGGCTCGTAATTACGGTCTGCCCATTGTCCTCGGTCTTTGAACCATTGAGCGCCGTTCACACAACCGGCATATTTCGGAATAATACCGGCGTCAATATATCCGCACTCATTAGCACACCAAGAAACAAAGCAAGCACACCATTCCACACGGGAGTCAAATCCGTACCAAGACCAGTAAGGCTGACCTCCGACATTTCCGACCTGCGACAAGGCAACAGATACGATTTGGTCATCACTGTAACCGATACCGTAAAGGACTTGCGACCATAGCTGATTGTTTTCATCTTTCAAAAGCTCGGCAAGATAATCTTTTTGCTCCTCATTAAAACCATAGGCAGTCGCCATCTCATCTACGGTTTTATGGGATACAGTAATATATAGGAATGTCTCGGTTACGGTGGTTTCCGTCTCTACGATATTTCCGTGTCCGTCGTCGCTTTCTTCGATTTCGGTATGAGACTTTGTTTCGGTTCGGGAAGAAATACTGTTCATCTCCCAAAAAATATCCGACAACAGTTGCTTCTTAGTATCGTCAACCGTGGCAACCTCCATCGGATTATCGGCATTTGTATTCACTTTAACGGAATAGACCGCAAGAACATCTTTCCATACAGCTCTGCTACCGCTCATTTCAAGAACATCATAACTTACGGAGTTCTTTTCTTGTTCTAATCGGTCATCGTATTCTTGATTGATTTCTTGCACAACAGTCTGCATTGACATTCCTGTACCGGAATCTTCCCCTGAAAAGAAAATGCCATAAACTGAACCGGCAATTAACCCTACAAGACATAATACTATAATCACAACAACGGCGACCCAACCTCCGGCTGCTATTGCAGCGACAAGACTTTTCACTGCTGCTATAATCGCCTTTACTGCGGCAACGGTAGCTTTGGCTGCTGCTTTTACAGCAGTTGCCGTTGCTTTGGCGGTTGCCTTAGCCGCCTGCGCCGCTTTCTGCGAAGTCTTAACCGTGGCTTGCGCCGTTTTCTGTGCGGCTTTCGCTGTCTGTTGGCTTGTCTTTATCGCCGCTTTTGCAGTCTGCTCAGCGGTCTTAACAGATTTCTGCGTTGTCTTTGCGGCTTCTTTTCCGGCAAATTTAATTGTTTTCTTGCCCGAAGAAGTTGCCGATTGCTTAATTGTCTTTTCAGCCGTATCAACAGTCTTAATCGCAGAATTAGTATTCTGTGCAGTCTGTTTTCTCAATGACTGCTCAGCTCGCTGTTGCTTAAAACGCTGAAAGCCGTCTTTGGCAGATTGGATATTCAGTTTGGTTTCTCCGACACCTTTTCGACCTGCTTTATCAAAGGAATAAACGACATCGTGAGAGATTTCATCAATGCCGGATTGAACTTTATCGGCAGCATATTCTTCTGCCGTGTTTTCATTGGCATTGACAGAGCGTTCTGCTTTCTCTTTTGTGGCGATATATGCCTGTTTCATCTTCTGACTGGCAACGGTTGCTTTATCCAAGGTCTTTATCGTGCCTTTGACGGTATCTCTTGTCTTTATATCAGCCACGCTGAACCTCCTTCCTAAGCCGGTTGAATAACCCTCTTGAATTTCGTCGAACTGTCGGCAATAAACTCGTTAATCAATCGGCTTTCTGATTTTGTTTCGGGATAAGCGGTTATAGAGATTGTCTTTGCGTTCCAGTCAAGGGTGTAGCTGTCGCTTGCAACATTCGTAATGTGGTGCTGTGCAAGAAAATCTCGCAAACGCTTCATTTCTTCAAGGTCATCGGACATAATCACATTCACATAGGTTCTGTCCTTTGACATTTTCTCGTTGATAAAGCAAGCGAGAGAACACCCTACACCACCGGCAACGGCAACAACAAGCATAGCCAGTTCATTATCAGCCGAAACAACACGCTTTGTTATCCAAAAATAAATGAAGTCGGATATGATAACCGCAATGCCTGCAAGTATCCACCGACTTCTCTGTACCAATATTGTTTTTGTTGTACTTAGGGCATTGTCCGCAACCTTAGCCGCAAACAATACTGCTAAATTTATGAAACTAATCATACAAGGTTCATTCCTCCTTATTCGGCTATTTTCTTTGCAACAACAACCATTCTTCCGTTGTTACGGGAATACTCACAGGTGGAAAGCGTAATCAATTTGTCGCCGTATTCTGCGGTTACTCCCGTATCATACAAGGCAAGTTCTTTGCATTTGGTGATATAGGCATTAAATTCATCTCCCGTATCTGCGTTGATGAACTGATAGTATTTGAAACTTTCGGGACTGTCGGTATATACCTCCGTCTTAAATGCAGCGATAATCTCATAGTCGCATTTCTCTGTTAAAGTATCGAAGCTAATAGTCTTATGGCTTTCCCAAAAAGACTTATCTGTGTAATTCATAAGCCCCGAAAACATTGAACTGTCCTTCATATTATGACCGTAGATAATGAGGTTGTCCGACGGAATATCCACATCGCAGTTTTCCTGAATATAAGGGCAACCGTAGTCGGTATACGCCTTGTCGAAGCCGTGTTTCAAATAGAAATTCGGATTATCCTTTGACTGCATAACAGGATAATTGATTTTGGTATCCTCAATCTTTATCCACCCCACCATATCGTTGTTTTGCAGATACAAATCCTGATAGTCCGACAAGAACGACTTGTCTTGCGAATACGTCATTGTATCTTTTTCGGTATCTGTTTTCTCAATGGTTTCAATCAAGTTGTCATAGAGTTCAGACTGCTTTTCGGAGTCGATATAGTGCTTGATAAGAAAGCCGGAACTGACAGCAAGCAAAATGCTGAAAGCACAGATTAAAGCAATATAGATTTTATTTTTCATAAGCGTTTCCTTTCTGAGTAAAAAATGAGGTAAGGGTTATGCACCCTCGCCCGGTTTGGTTGTCATTAACTTGTAGAGCTTTGTATTCTTCGGGAATTTATTCGCAAACGGCACAAGCGAACTACCCACTTTAATAAGTCCGTGTCCTGCGTCAACATTTGTGATATACGAAAGCTGACGGTCGGAAATATTAAGGAGTTTTGCAAGTTCCAAACGGTCGGTAGAAGCCTGATTGAGCATAATCAAGAACTCGCTGTTTGCAAGCATTGTTCTTGCGGTGTGGCTCTGTAAAAGGTCATCTACATTCTGTGTAATGCCCGTTGCGTAAGCACCGTACTTTCTTACTCGCTTCCACAAAGTGAAAAGGAAGTTAGCGGAATACTCGTGCTGGAACAGAAGATAAATCTCATCAATGAAGATAAAGGTTTGTTTGCCTTTTGCTCTGTTCTGTGTAATGCGGTTCAAAATACTGTCGAGAACGACAAGCATACCGATAGGCATAAGCTGCTTGCCAAGGTCAAGAATATCATAGCAGATAAGGCGATTGTGCGTATCCACATTGGTCGGCTTTGCAAATGTGTTGAGTGAGCCATTGGTAAACAACTCAATGGCAAGAGCAATCTCTTTAGCTTCTGGCTCGTCCTGTTTCAATAGTTCTGCTCGGAAGTCCTGCAAAGTAGGAACAGTACCGGTATAACCTCTCTGCTGATAATCTCGGTACACACTTGCGGTACAACGGTCAATGATGGACTTCTGCTTTGCACCGAGGTTTGTACCGCCGATAAGCTGTTCGCAAAGAGACATAATGAACTCGGATTTCAGGATAACCGGGTTTGCTCCGTCGCCGTATTCCTTGTTCATATCCATCGCATTGATATGGCTCTGCGAAGTAGCGGAAATATTGATAATCTCGCCACCGAGAGTCTTAACAAGCTGTGAGTATTCTCGCTCCGGGTCGATAATAATAACATCGGCGTCGGAAGAAAGAATGATATTTTCAATCTCACCCTTTGCCGCAAAGGACTTACCGCCACCGGATACGCCGAGGATAAAGGAGTTACCGTTGAGTAGCTGTCTACGGTCGGCGATAATCATATTTTTGCTGATTACATTCTGACCGTAGTAAATACCGTTTTCGTGGTAAATATCCTGAACCTTGAAAGGGATAAAGACTGCAAGGCTTTCGGTCGTAAGTGTTCTGAATGCGTCAATCTTGCGTGTACCAAACGGCATTGCAGTATTCAGTCCGTCCGGCTGTTGATATTTCAAAACGGCAAACTGACACAAGTTCTGTCTTGCTACCGTAAGCAACGCTTCGGTGTCATCATCAAGCTGCTTCTTGCTGTCCGCAGTATGAACCAGCGTGAGTACAGCGAACATCATTCGCTGATCACGAGTGGTGAGGTCATCAAGGAACTCTTTCATTTCCTTTTTCTGCTGTTCCATATCATATGGAACGGTAGCGGAAAAGTTGTTGTTTTGATTTTGTTTTCTCTGCCAGTTGGTGATATTGGTTTCCACACCGAGAAGTCTGCTTTCCGCTTCTCTTACCGCTTCATCTGTCGGCACAGGCACAATATCAATGGACATCATAAGGTTACGGTTCAAGTCGGTAAGGTCTGTTACCATAGTGTCCTTAATATACGAAGCGTACTCACGAAGAAAAAGAACTCGTCCGTAACGGTCGCCCATCTTGAAATAGTCCTTTTCAAACTCCATTGTGTCGGGGCAAACATAGTCCTTAAAATCGTGTCCTTTCTTTCGGGTTTCCTTAATATCAAAGTGATATGCGGTTTCTTCTCCCACACGGAAGAAGTCGTGAACGATACGAAGTCGTTCATCTGTTTCAAGTTCTACGCATTTGCTTCCGAGCCTTGAAAAATGAGCAATCAAATCCGCACCCACACGGGCAAAATATGTTCTTGCGTCCTCAACACTCTTTTTGTTGATAGAGATAGTTACATACTTATCCTGAACGATGGCGTTTGCACCGGTTGCCTTATCAAGAAGCATTTTGTTATATTCTTCTCTGTAAACATCAAGGTCATCTCCGGTTTCGGGAATAAGGATTGTTTTTTCAAAATCCAAACGGTTAAGCCGTCTGTTGTTGATTGTCAGTTTTGTAGTAGCACCGCTGTCGAGAGAATTGAGAAGTTCCGAATATTCAAGGAACATTGCTTCTTTATCTTCACGACTTGCAACGGCATAGTTAATATCCGTGAACTTAAAAGACTTCGAATATTTGTCCTTTCCAACACGGAAAATGCCGTCATCATAAATAGCGGTAATAGGGATACAATCCTGTACGCCCTTTGGAACTACAAACTTTTCTTTATCCTGCTTTAACAGGTTCGTAAGGGTTTTAATCATTGTTCTTATAAGCCTCCTTCTGTTTTTGTTCGATTGTCGGTTTCATAAGTTCGTAGTAGGTGTTCGTAGAGTGAAACACCAACTTCTTAGGCATAAGAAATTCGGACTTAATCCACGCCCATATAAACTTTTCGGCAGTCATTCCGTTGTATTTCACAAAGCCGAGAGCCGCAAAAGGTGCCGCTCCCAAAATGCAAACCCACGATACCGTTTCTGTTCCGAAATGCGGTTTAAGCAAAAAATACAATCCTACTGCCACACCGCAAGCAAGAACAGAAAAAATGAACTGTCTGAGCGACAGTCCAAAGAACATTGATTCTGTGTAATTTCGTATTTCTCTGTTAATCTTAACTTCCATTAAATTTTCCTTTCTCTGCTGTTATCGGCAGTATAGATACAGGTATCTGCAAGACAAACTCGCTCTCCTTTTCTTTTACCGCCGTTATATACGCAGTTTTTACATTTGCGGTCAGACGGAATATACTTCTGCCGACCTGTTCTGTTTTTGTTTTTCATTTAGTCAAAACCTCCGATTACAAGCCCATCATTTCACGGATAATACGGTCACTCATTTTAACCGCACCGACAAGTACAAGCATATTGAATACAAGTTCTCCGATATATGCCCACACCTGAGTAACAGCTGCTGCGTTTGCGTCAACCACCGGTGGCGTAGAAGCAAATAGGGAGAAGATGATACAAGCAAGTACAATTACCGCACCTTCAAGCAACACTGCACAATAGCTCTTTATAAAACTCTTTCCTACATTTTGCGATGGCTCTCCGGCAAAGGTTGAAAGCGGTATCGGAGCGAGAGCCGTGTACATATACAGTTTGAAAAATCGTCCGTACACCGTCATTATCATAATGAAAGAGAGAACTGTGATAAACAGTCCGCCGATGAGCGTTACAGCCCATAACGGAATACTTTCAAAAAATCCGCACTCCTCAATGGTGGTTATCATTTCGGATGGCAGTGTCGTTTGATTCGGTGTACCAAATCCTGCTGATGTCATTATGGTTGAAATTGTACCTTGTACGATATTAAACAAAGCGAGCATTAGTTCCAAGCCATAAGTTATAACACCTTTGGCAATGGCAAAACGGATAAACAATTTTAATGCGTGTTCCGGTTTCTTTACTTCGGTAAAACTTCCGCAAGTGCGAACTACACCGACAACAAAGAATAAAACAAGCAAAGCAAGTCCGATAGCCTGAACCGCACCGTTGATTGTTACCATCACATTCCAAATGCTTCCGCCTTTGAAGTCCTGCGGTGAAGTGGTAAGCAGTTGCCATATTTCCGATAACTTGCTGTTCCAAGTGTCGAGGGCATTTTGTAGGTTTTGAACCACCCAGTTATCACTCATCTGTTTGCACCTCCTTAAAGATTAAGGGGCATACCCAAAATCGGATATGCCCCTTTGATAACTGTGTTCTTTTAACCGGCAATGAGGTTAAGAATTTCCTTTGCAAAGGTAATGATAATACCGCCTGCAAGGGTCAAGAAGCCGTTGGCACGCTGAGATGGGTCGTGAGATTTCAAAGAAAGTCCGACCTGAACGATACCAAAGCCGAGCAAAATCATACCGATTGCACGAATAAGTCCGAAAATAAAGTCGGACAAATTATTTACCACGGTAATCGGGTCGTTAGCGGCAAAAGCGGTAACGCTCATACCGAAAACAAGGGTTACTGCTGTAACAACGGCGCAGTAAGTATGAAAGCCTTTCTTAACCTTTCCGGTCATAGGCAATCTCTGAGTGGTTTTCTTTTCGTTGTTCTTATTGAAATAAGTCATTGTAAATTCCTCCGTTAATATATGTTTTTATTTACTTCAAAGTCCTCATCGGACAGAAGTTCGTAAGTGGTTTCTCCGTAGTTTTCCTCCGGTAACTCTTTCGGGTTAAGAGAAAGAACAGAGATAGACGAATGCTTGACGGTAACTTCTCCGTGTTTGTAAGCCGAAGCCTTACCATCGGTTGTAAGTGCCACATTCGGGTGCTTTAAGATGTCATACTTGAAGTCCATTACAGGTCGTTCTCCACGAATAAACAGAATGGCATATTGGTTATCAAGCATACGCACCTC
>ENA-OPFG01001448-OPFG01001448.1-human-gut-metagenome-genome-assembly--contig:-NODE-1448-length-12248-cov-55.646436_pt1 | contig 12248 bp, 8 predicted proteins | sample MGYA00241304_ERZ501542 | MGnify/ENA primary metagenome ERZ501542 (study PRJEB25962, sample SAMEA2042427) | human gut metagenome | biome: human gut; feature: human-associated habitat; material: faeces...
TCCAAAAGTTGGTTGATGTACTTATAATCCATATCTGTCGAATTGTTGAAATCTTTGTTTAACTGTTTGACGAGCCCTGAAGATGTTCACCTTGACCTGGTCTTCCGTGATGCTGAGGATGTCTGCTATTTCCTTGTAGGATTGTCCTTCGATGTCTCGAAGTTGCAGACAGCTGCGCTGCTTTTCAGGCAACTCGTCGATAATATTCTTTACGATGTTCAGTTTGTCTTTCTGAATCATCCTTTCTGAGGGGGTAGAAGTGTTTTCGTCTAACCTTTCTGTATTCTGCTCTTCCAGCGAATCATTCTGATTTTCCATCTTCTTGATGCGGTCGAGCGAGAGGTTGCGAGCGATGGTGAGACTATATGCCTCGATGGAGTCAAGCTCCTGCCATCTGTCGCGGGCGTTCCAGACTTTAATCAGCGTATCCTGCACAACGTCTTCCGCTTCCTCCCGGTTGAGAGTAATGCGTAGAGCCAGCCTGAAGAGTTTGTTCTTCAGCGGCAAAACATCGTTCTGGAAACTGATTTCTTTCATCCCTCTATAATTAATGACGACTATGTTATAAGAAAGTTACAACCAATCTTAAATTATTTCTATTTTTAACTCTTGTTAAGAAAAAGGTGATGAATTCTTCACTCTTCACTCTTCGTTCTTCACTTAATAACAGTTCCGTGCTTTCCGTCGATGGCGGTAGCAAGGGTGATAATCACCTCTTTCACACCAGCATCAATGGCTGCAAGGGCATTCTCCAACTTAGGAATCATGCCGCCTGCCACGGTTCCATCTGCTTTGTATCTCTCAAAATCGGCATGGGTAATCACTGGAATCACGCTGTCGTCATCCTCAGGATTACTGAGCACGCCTTTCTTTTCAAAACTATATATCAATGTCACATCGTAGTAAGGAGCCAGAGCCTTGGCAGTCTCGCTGGCTATGGTGTCGGCATTGGTGTTGAGGATGTTGCCCTTGCCGTCATGGGTCAATGGGGCCATCACTGGAGTAATGCCTTCATTAATCAGGGTCTGGAGCATCTTGCCGTTGGCACGCTCTACATCGCCCACGAATCCGAAGTCGATACCGTCCTTCAACGGACGCTTGTGACTGTGGATTACGTCCATATCAGCACCGGTCAGACCGAGAGCATTCACGCCGTTAGCCTGGAGCTTGGCAACCAGGTTCTTGTTGACCAGACCGCCATAAACCATTGTTACCACTTCCAGCATGTCTGCATCAGTGATGCGGCGGCCGTTCACCATCTTGCTCTCGATGCCGAGGGCTGCGGCTACTTTAGTGGCACGGCGGCCACCGCCATGTACCAATACTTTCTTGCCAGGAATGGCTGCGAAATCCTTCAAGAGCTGTGCCAGCTGCTCGTTGTCTTCAACGATGGCACCGCCTACCTTTACTACTGTTACTTTTTCCATCTTTAAGTTTAGTTTATAGTTTATAGTTAATAGTTTATAGGGCAATCTTGCTGTAAACTATTAACTATCAACTGTTAATTCTTACTGAAGATATGTGTATCCGAAGAGACCATTTCTATAGGTGCCCAGGAATTCCTTGCCCTCATCGAGCGAAATCTTACCTTCCTTCACACTCTTGGTTACCCACTGCTCCAACTGGCGGACGAGCTTCTTCGGATTGTACTGTACGTAATCCAATACCTCCTCTACGGTCTCGCCATCGAATATCTGGTCGATGCAATATTTGCCGTCCTTTACAGAGATGTGGGCAGCATTGGTGTCGCCGAAGAGATTGTGCATGTCGCCCAGAATCTCCTGGTAGGCACCTACGAGGAATACACCGAGATAATATGGCTCGTTCTTCTTCAATGGATGAAGAGGAAGAACGTTTCCTATATGACCGTCGGTAACGAAGTTGGCAATCTTTCCGTCGCTGTCGCAGGTGATGTCCTGCAAGGTGGCGTTGCGGGTAGGACGCTCGTTCAGACGCTGGATAGGCATGATAGGGAAGAGCTGGTCGATAGCCCAACTGTCTGGCAGGCTCTGGAACAGAGAGAAGTTGCAGAAATACTTGTCGGCAAGAATCTTATCCAATCCTCTGAGCTCCTCTGGTACATGCTTCATGTGCTTGGCAAGATTGTTGATCTCGTGGCACACGCTCCAGTACATTGCCTCAATCTCTGCACGGGTCTTCAGATCTACAATGCCGTGAGAGAAGAGCTGCAATGCCTCTTCGCGAATCTGCTCGGCATCATGCCAGTCTTCCAGCATGTTGCGAGGATTCAGGTTGTCCCATATCTCATAAAGATCCTTCACCAGCTGGTGGTCGGTCTCCTTCGCCTCAAACTCCTCTGGCATTTCTGGCAGGGAAGCGGTTTCCAAGACATCGATAACCAAGACTGAGTGATGGGCAGAGAGCGAACGGCCGCTCTCGGTGATGAGGTTAGGGTGCTCGATATTGCTCTTGTTGGCTGCATCTACGAATGTATAGACACAGTCGTTCACATACTCCTGGATAGAGTAGTTTACGGAACTCTCGCTGCTGGAAGAGCGGGTGCCGTCGTAATCTACACCGAGTCCGCCACCGCAATCTACGAAATCTACATTGTAGCCCATCTTGTGGAGGCTAATATAGAACTGGGCTGCCTCACGGAGAGCAGTCTGAATGCGGCGAATCTTGGTAATCTGACTTCCGATATGGAAGTGGATAAGGCGCAGACAGTCGTGGAATCCCATCTCGTCTATCTTCTTGAGGGCTGTGAGCAGTTCTGCGCTGGTCAAGCCGAACTTAGATGCATCGCCGCCGCTTTCAGCCCATTTGCCTGAGCCTGAAGAAGCCAGTTTGATGCGGATACCGATGTTTGGCTTTACGTTGAGCTTTTTGGCTACCTTTTCGATGATATCCAGCTCATTGAGCTTTTCTACTACGATAAAGATGCGCTTGCCCATCTTCTGAGCCAGCAAGGCAAGTTCGATGTAGCTCTCGTCCTTGTAGCCGTTACAGATGATGAGTGAGTCGCTCTGTGCCTGTACGGCGATGACGGCGTGGAGTTCAGGCTTAGAGCCAGCCTCCAGTCCGAGGTTGAACTTCTTGCCGTGAGAGATAATCTCCTCAACGACCGGCTGCATCTGGTTCACCTTAATAGGATAGATGACAAAGTTTTCTCCCTTGTATCCATACTCTTCCTTTGCCTTTTGAAAACAGCTGGCTGTCTTCTCGATGCGGTTGTCGAGGATGTCTGGGAAACGGAGCAGTACGGGAGCGTTGATATCGCGTAATGCCAACTCGTCCATGATGTCGCGCAGGTCTATCTGTGTGTTGTCCTTGCATGGAGTTACATAGACATCACCCTTGTCGTTGATGCCAAAGTAAGAAGTACCCCAACCACAGATGTTGTAGAGCTCCTTCGAGTCTTCAATAGTCCATTTCTTCATTTTCTAATCTTGCTTGCTGGAAATCAGTTTTGTTTGTTACCTTTATTATTTTATTAGATACGGCTATATGTTCAGCAGGTCTCTGATCTGCTGAACAATAGCGTTGATTTTATCATAATTGTCCATCACGTTGATATCGATGATGTGTTTTGCCTTCTCGTAGTAAGGCTCGCGAAGTTTCAGCTGCTCATGGATAAACTTGTCTATCTCTTCCGGTGTTTTGTTGAGCAGCAGAGGGCGTACGCCTTTGCCCATCTTCAGATGAGCGTGAAGGGTTTCTGGAGATGCCTTCAGGTAAAACGTTTCGCCAAGTTGGTTCATGTAGTCCATGTTGTCGAAGAAACATGGTGTTCCTCCTCCGCAACTTACCACTACATTTTCAAACTCTGCCACTTCGTGTAGCATATTGTGCTCTATCTTGCGAAATCCCTCTTCTCCAACTTCGTCGAAGATCTGTTTAACGGTCTTGCGCATTCGGCTCTCGATATACCAGTCGAGATCGTAGAACATAACGCCAAGGTCTTTGGCGAGGGCTTTGCCGACCGTTGTCTTGCCGGCGCCCATGTATCCTATGATGATGATTGACTTCATTTTCTTCTGTTTCTATGTCAATGAGGCATGTTTATGATTTCTTTCTGCCTCTAGCCTTTGGTTCTGGAGCAGCTTTGATAATTTCCATACACTCCTCGTATGTAAGCTCCTCTGCACTCTCATGTTTTGCCTTTGGAATGCGGTAATTCTTGCCGTCGTAAGCAATGTATGGACCATACTTGCCATTGAGAATTTCCATCTTATCGTCCTCATCGAAAACTTTGAGATGGCGCTTCTCTTCGGCTTCGCGCTTTTCCTTGATCAGTTCGATGGCTCTATCCAGTGTGATGGTCAGCGGATCATCCTCCTTAGGAATAGAAACATACTTGCGGTTATGGAGGATGTAAGGGCCGTATCGGCCAGAGCCAACTGTTACAGTAATGCCTTCATAATCACCGAGTTCTCTTGGCAGCTTGAAGAGTTCCAAAGCCTCTTCCAGGGTGATGGTTTCGATGCTCTTGTCTGATGGCAACTGGGCAAACTGAGGTTTGTCCTTGTCTTCTGCAGAACCAATCTGTACCACTGGCCCAAAACGGCCAATCTTGACGAATACTGGCTTTCCTGTCTTTGGATCATTTCCGAGATTGCGCTCGCCGGCTTTGTGCTGGTTGCGGGCTTCCAGGACTTCCTTCACTTCAGGCTCAAAGCCCTTGTCGAAATCCTTCATCCAGTTGGTCCATTCGGTCTTTCCTTCTGCAATATCATCAAACTTCTTCTCTACGTCTGCCGTAAAGTTGTAGTTCATGATGTTCGGGAAGTTCTCCATCAGGAAATCGTTTACTACGATGCCAATATCAGTAGGCAGAAGCTTGCCCTTTTCAGAGCCTGCCATCTCTTTCTTCAACTTCTGGGTTATCTTGATGCCCTTCAGGGAATCTATGGTGAATGTGCGCTCTTCACCCGTCTTGTCGCCCTTTACTACGTATTGACGCTGCTGGATGGTACTGATGGTTGGAGCATAGGTAGATGGACGGCCGATGCCGAGATCTTCCAGTTTCTTCACCAGACTGGCCTCTGTGTATCTTGCAGGAGCCAGAGAATACTTCTCTGTAGCAAGGATTTCTCTGCGCTGCAATTCATCGCCTTCTTTCAAGGCTGGAAGAATGTGGGAAGAATCCTCAGCATGCTCTTCATCGTCGGTTGACTCGAGATAAACCTTGAGGAAACCATCGAATGAAACAACCTCGCCGGTAGCAACAAACTTTTCGCTTGTGTTGCCGATATTGATGTTGATGGTTGTCTTTTCGAGTTGTGCGTCAGCCATCTGAGATGCGATGGTACGCTTCCAGATGAGTTCGTAAAGGCGCTTCTCCTGAGCGGTTCCTTCGATGGTTGGTTCATTCATATATGTAGGACGGATAGCCTCGTGCGCTTCCTGTGCACCCTTTGAACTGGTGTGGTAGGCACGAGTCTGGCTGTATTCCTTGCCATATTCTCTGATAATCTCATCTTTGCTGGCGTTGGAACAGAGCGTAGAGAGGTTTACGCTATCGGTTCGCATGTAAGTGATGCGTCCGCTTTCGTAAAGTTTCTGGGCTATCATCATGGTCTGTACAACGGTAAAACCAAGCTTGCGTGCTGCCTCCTGTTGCAGAGTAGAAGTAGTGAAAGGTGGTGCAGGAGAACGCTTTAAAGGCTTTTTGGTTACAGATTCAACCATAAACTTAGCGTCTTTACACTTCTCAAGGAAAGCTTCAACCTCTTCGTGGGTATTGAAACGCTGGTCCAGTTCTGCCTTTACCTCTGTTGCATTGCCGCTGTCGCTGATCAGGGCGAAAATAGCGGTAACGCGATAGTATGGAACACTCTGGAACTTCTGGATTTCACGCTCACGTTCTACTATCAGACGGACAGCAACACTCTGTACACGACCTGCAGAAAGGGCTGGCTTAACCTTTCTCCACAAGATAGGAGAAAGCTTGAAACCTACCAGTCGGTCGAGTACACGACGAGCCTGCTGGGCATTCACCAGGTTCATGTCCAGATGGCGTGGGTTATTGATTGCGTCAAGAATAGCCTGTTTGGTAATCTCGTGGAAGACAATACGGTTTGTCTTCTCCTCATCCAATCCCAGTACTTCGCAAAGGTGCCAGCTGATGGCTTCTCCCTCGCGGTCCTCATCGGATGCTAACCAGATTTTCTTGGCTTTCTTCGCATTCGTTTTCAATTCTGTAACGAGTTTTTTCTTCTCCTCTGGAATCTCATAATCAGGTTCCATGGTTTTCTCGTTTATACTAAGTTCCTTCTTCTTCAGGTCACGGATATGACCGTAAGAAGACATAACCTTATAGTCCTTACCTAAAAACTCTTCGATCTTTTTAGCCTTCGCAGGGCTCTCGACGATTACTAAATTCTCTTGCATAAGCTTATACACAATTTTTTTCGGTTGGCAAAAGTAAGTAAACTTTTTGCTTATACCTTATTATATGGTGTTTTTTTTGGTTTTTTTAATGTTTGGGAGCCATATTTGGCTGTATTGAACCCTTTTTATCCCAATTTTGTTTCCAAATAACGATGGAGCCCCTTGCGTATGGAATCGAATGCAAACTCATCAGGATTGAGTCTGCTCAATGGTATCCAGAATGATTCTTCTGCATCGTCCATTGCTTCTATATGAGTGTCGTCTTTCACCTTCACTTCATAGAACATATCGAGGGTATGAACCATGAAACCTGAGTAAAGGTAGAGATTTGGGTAGCTGAACTGATACTTAACCTCAGTTGCATCCAGTCCGGTTTCCTCTTTTACCTCTCTTGCCATACCTTCTTCACCTGTTTCATCCATGTCAACAAAACCGCCTGGCAAATCGAGTGCCCCCTTGGCTGGGTCTTTCTTGCGCCTTACTGCCAGGAGCTCTTCCTTACTGTTGAGTATGAGAGCTACCGTAGCACTGCTTGGATTGAGATAATAAGAGAATCCGCAGTCCTTACACTTCTTACTCTTGATGTTGTTGATTTCGAAATGACTAGAGCCGCAAACCGGGCAAAACTGAAACTTATCTAATACGTGACTCATATTATGATTAATGTATAATGATTGATGTTTAATGGAAAAGAATTTATCATCATGTTATAATCGAAAAGCGGCCGGTCTTTGACTGCTGAACAAAGATCGGCCGCTGGTTATCTGATATTTACCAATTATCTGTACGGAATGGGAAGAGAGGCAGGTTGCCTGCATTTGCCATATTGCCGAGCTGGAAGTTGCGGAAACAGTAGCGAAGGGCTACTGGTTTCTTTACCTCAGGACTGGTTACGATGACGCACTCATTCCAAGGATCGTTGCCTTCTTGCCAGAAGTGCTTGGCTGTAGCCTTATGGAATACCTTATCTTCGCCTGCAACTTCGAAACCTTCGATACCTTCAAAGCGGTTGTAGGCTCCGTAGGTGTTGTCGAAATGCACCTTTACAGTATCACCTACAATCTTCATCTCCTTGAAGGTCATGCTCTCGCTGAAGAGTCCCTTCATGCCATAGGTCTTGCTGAGTGCCTGGAGTGCAAGGCGTTCGCCTACAGGCTGTTTCTGACATGGATGAATCTGCTCAACCTCGTATGGGTAAACCAGGTCTTCGGTACAGACGATGCCGCTGTTTGGAATCACCTTGGCTGCATTGAACTGCTGTTCACGGAGCTTAGGTCCCCAATCGCCATTTACGTCGCCATTATGATAAGGTGCAATCTGTACGAAATAGAATGGCAGTTCGCCCTGCTTGAAGTCTCTGCGCCACTGGGCAACGAGGTCGGCAAGACGTTTGGTATACTGGCCGTCCGGGTCGCCCACGTTAGAACATCCCTGATAGAAGAGAATACCCTTTACGCTATAGTTGAGGATAGGGTGGAAAGTTCCGTTACCCCAGAGAAGTGGGTAGAGGAAATCCCACTTAAACTTAGGGTTCTTGGTCATCTTTACTGAGTCGAGATCTTCCTTGGTGTTCTTCTTCAGGTAGTCGCGGTCGAGCCAGCTTTCTACACGGCTTCCACCCTTGTTTGCCATGACCAGACCTACCGGAATATCAAGAGTCTTGTTTATTACCTGTGCAAAGAAGTATCCTGTAGCAGATGCATCGCCTACGGTTTCCGGGTTAACCTCCTTCCATTCGCAGTTGGCATCATCTAACGGCTTACTGCTCATTACGCTAGGAATCTTTACGTAATGTACGCCTTTGTACTGGTTTGCTTCGAGCACCGCCTTGTTGTAACCTTCTACAGGGCAGTTGCCGAATCCTTTTACAGGCATCTCCATGTTGCTCTGACCTGCACAAACCCATACTTCTCCTGCCAGCACATTGTTGAGAGTGGTCTTTTCGCCATCATCGAAAGTGATAGAGAGTGGGGTGTAGCTCGCCTTCGGGGTTTGTACTTTGATAGCCCATTTGCCATCCTTTCCGGTCTTGGCAGAATATTTCTGCCCAGACCATGAGGTGGTTACCTCTACGGTGGTTCCTGGTTTGTCCCATCCCCAGAGGCTAGCCTCTGTGTTTTGCTGTAAAATCATGTTGTCACCCAAGATGTGTGGCAACTTTACTTTAGCCTGCGCTCCTGTTGTGATAAGTGCTAAGGCTGCCATTGCTAAAAATTTCTTATTCATTTTTTAGGGTTTAAAAGTTTATCGTTTTTTTTGTTCTTAAGTTCCTTGTATGGTTCGTATTCTGATATTGCCATCTATGTTATCATGAAAGCAGAAACAGAACTGACGTTAAAGAATAAGAGTTAGAAGCTGGAAGATGAAAAGCCGAAACTGTTCTCTCCAAACTTCTAACTCCTGGTTATCTTCTGGTTATCTTAAAGAAGGTTCTTGATGGCTGCCTCTATGTCCTTAATCTGTGCATCACGTGCCTGCAGGGTGTTGGTGCGGTCGATCAGGAAGAAGGTAGGAATGCTCTGGACATTGTAGAGAGCCAGACTCTTGCCCTGAATGCCATCTTCATCGCGTACGCAAATCCAAGGGATGGCAGCGGTAGAGGTCTTCCAGAAGTGCTCGTCAGGGTCTACTGATACCTGATAAATCTCCAGTCCGGCAGCATGATACTTGTTGTAGAGTTCACGCAACATCATGATGCGCTTGGTGCTCTCTTTGCTGGCGAAGAGATGGAAGTCGAGCAGTACCACCTTGCCCTTGAGGTCGGAGAGACGGCGTACCTGTCCCTTGTTGTCCTGAAGTGTAAGTTCGATGCATCCGTTTACGCTCACCTTGCTGGCCTCAATCTGCTGCTGTGCCATCTGGTTCTCGATGATGCGGATGTCCTTCATTCCCTCGATGGCGATATTGTGGAGGTTCTTGCCACGCTCAGCGCCAGGATAGTAGGTATCCCAACTGGTTGCTACGGCAGCAAATACCTTCACGTCGTCTTTGTTGTTGCGAGGGTTGAAGATAAGTGTATTCACATTGCCCAACTGTACCGTTTGGAAGAGCGCATAGTAAGCGTATGCCTTCATTGGTTCCTTGAAGATGTAGTTGGTCTTGATGTCCTGTTTGTAAGCCTGGAGCATGCGGCCTACGATGGATTCGATAGAATCGTTGCCGATGTTAGGATCTTTCACGAGCCCGTTGATATTGCTCTGGAGAGTCATCTGCTTAAGAGACAACTCCTTGATCTTGTTGCAGTTTTCTGAACCTTCTACTTCGTATTTGAAGCTCATCTGCGGATAAGCCGCCTTTACCTTGACGGTTTCTGTAGAATCGATGGAAAGATTGATGGTTTGGTTGGCGATGCGTAAGCGGTAGAACTCTGGGGTAACAGAGTCCATGGCAGCCTCGTCGAAGGCAAAGGCGCCATCCTCGCCCAGTTTCACAGAGTCGATTTTCACAGGACCGTTCAGGCTGATGTTCTCCAGATAGAGCATAGAGTCCTGAGCCTCTGTGATATTGCCGTTGATGTGGAATTTCTTGTTGTTACAAGAAGTCAAAGCCAGTGCAGCTACCATAATCGCTGCCACTGAAAAGAGTCTAGTTATCTTCATGAATTTTATTATTTTGCAAAATTATCGAGTGCAAAGATAGTAATAAAATTGCGAATAATGCACCTTCTATAGATAAATTATTTAAAAAAGTGGAAAATAATTGCTGATTTATTTGTTTATTAATAATTAAAGAGGTATCTTTGCAGCGTTTTAGATATTTTAGATGTTAGACAAAACAATAAGTTTTTTAATTTAGATGAACGTAATTACAAAAAGTGTTCAGTTGCCTGATGGAAGAACCATCACAATTGAGACCGGAAAAGTTGCAAAACAGGCTGATGGTGCTGCGGTTCTCCGCATGGGTAACACAGTGCTTCTCGCAACTGTTTGTGCAGCAAAGGATGCAGTTCCGGGTACAGATTTTATGCCTTTGCAAGTAGATTATCGTGAGCAGTACAGTGCTGCAGGTCGTTTCCCTGGTGGTTTCACCAAGCGCGAAGGCAAGGCTAGCGATGAGGAAATCCTTACCTCTCGTCTTGTGGACCGTGCTTTGCGTCCACTTTTCCCTTCTAACTACCATGCAGAAGTTTACGTACAGGTAATGTTGCTCTCAGCCGATGGTGTTGACCAGCCAGATGCCCTCGCAGGTTTCGCTGCTTCAGCTGCCATGGCTTGTTCAGATATTCCTTTCGAGTACTATATCTCTGAGGTTCGTGTAGCTCGTATCAATGGTGAGTATGTTGTTAACCCTACATTCCAGCAGATGGAAGAGGCTGACATGGATATCATGGTTGGTGCTACCAAGGACAATATCATGATGGTAGAAGGTGAGATGAAGGAAGTTTCTGAGCAGGATCTCATTGGTGCACTCAAGGTGGCTGCCGAGGCTATCAAGCCTATGTGCGAACTCCAGTATGAGTTGGCTAAGGAGAAGGGTACTGACGTGAAGCGTGAGTATGACCATGAGATCAACGATGAGGAACTCCGTGAGCAGATTAAGTCTGAGCTTTACAAGCCAGCTTATGATATCAATCATCAGGCTTTGGAGAAGCATGCACGTCAGGATGCTTTCGACAAGGTTTTGGCTGATTTCCTCGAGAAGTATGACGCTGCTCATACCGATCTTTCTGAGGAAGACTTGGAGGAGAAGCACGCTGAGGCTACCCGTTACTATGATGACGTAATGCGCGATGCTATGCGCCGTTGCATCCTCGACGAGGGCTTGCGCCTTGATGGCCGTGCTACTACAGAAATCCGCCCTATCTGGTGCGAGGTTTCTCCACTCCCAATGCCTCACGGAAGCGCTATCTTCCAGCGTGGTGAGACTATGTCTCTCTCTACATGTACTCTTGGTACAAAGATGGATGAGAAGCTTATCGACGGTGTGCTCGAGAAGAGCTACCAGCGCTTCCTCCTTCACTATAACTTCCCTCCATTCTCAACAGGTGAGGCTAAGGCTCAGCGCGGTGTAGGCCGTCGTGAGATTGGTCACGGTCATTTGGCATGGCGTGGTTTGAAGGGCCAGATTCCTACAGACTTCCCTTACACAGTACGTTTGGTAAGCCAGATCTTGGAGTCTAACGGTTCTTCTTCTATGGCTACTGTTTGTGCCGGTACTCTCGCCCTGATGGATGCAGGTGTTCCTATGAAGAAGCCAGTTTCTGGTATCGCTATGGGTCTTATCAAGAACCCAGGTGAGGACAAGTACGCTATCCTCAGTGATATCCTCGGTGATGAGGACCACTTGGGTGATATGGACTTCAAGACCACTGGTACCCGCGATGGCTTGACTGCTACACAGATGGATATCAAGTGCGACGGTTTGAGCTTCGAGATTCTTGAGGAGGCTTTGATGCAGGCTAAGGCTGGTCGTGAGCACATCCTCAACTGCATGATGGAGACAATCTCTGAGCCACGTGCTGAGATGAAGCCACAGGTTCCACGTATCGTAGCATTCGATATCCCTAAGGAGTTTATCGGTGCTGTCATCGGCCCTGGTGGTAAGATTATCCAGCAGATGCAGGAGGATACTGGTGCGACAATCACTATCGAGGAGACTGATGGTAAGGGTCACGTCCAGGTATCTGCTCCTAACAAGGATTCTATCGATGCAGCTTTGGCTAAGATTAAGGCTATCGTAGCTGTTCCTGAGGTTGGTGAGGTTTACGAGGGTACTGTTCGCTCTATCATGCCTTACGGTTGCTTCGTAGAGATTCTCCCTGGTAAGGATGGTTTGCTCCACATCTCTGAGATTGATTGGAAGCGTCTTGAGACAGTTGAAGAGGCTGGCATCAAGGAAGGCGACAAGATCAAGGTGAAGTTGATGGAGATTGATCCTAAGACTGGCAAGTACAA